>Ga0181415_1000022_pt1 | contig 38137 bp, 47 predicted proteins | sample 38SPOviralmetaG_FD_130140 | JGI IMG/M metagenome (GOLD analysis project Ga0181415, IMG submission 130140) | Marine viral communities from the oligotrophic San Pedro Time Series (SPOT) site, San Pedro Channel, CA, USA - 38 SPOT_SRF_2012-12-11 | ecosystem: Environmental > Aquatic > Marine > Strait...
CCGTATTAGCAGTTGTGGTTGCAGAGTTAGCAGTTGTAATTGCTGTAGCAGCATCTGTAGCTGCTGAGTTAGCAGTATTTACAGCAGTAGTTGCATTAGTAGAGGCAGTGTTTGCTGTGTTGACTGCAGCTGTAGCGTTAGTTTCAGCAGTGTTAGCCGTGTTAACAGCAGCCGTAGCGTTAGTAGATGCTGTATTAGCAGTAGCTACAGCAGCACTAGCGTTAGTATCAGCAGTGTTTGCAGTAGCAACCGCAGCATCAGATTTAGTATTGGCTGAGTTAGCGGTAGTCACTGCTCCGTTAGCAGTCGTTACAGCAGAGTTAGCTGTGGTTACTGCACCGTTAGCTATAGTGGTAGCTGCTGCGGCTTCAGCATCAGACTCTTGTGTAACGTATAAGTTTTGAGTGAAGTTTTGGTTTAGATCCTCAGCTTTAATGGCGGAGCCAGGGAAGAAAGTAGAGCTAAGAGTATCGATAATAGTATCACGAAAGATACGAATAGCGACACCATTAGCAGGTGCTGTGGTGAATGCCAGCGTTGTAGCGTTAGCAAATGTAAATGCAGTTGTAGCAACTGTGTCAAGTGTTACCTTGACATCAGCTTGTTTCAAATATTCAAATGTAAATGAATAGTTCGTTGTAGAACCATTCCCTGTGTATTCGATAAAAGTGTTAGCCATTACGCTTTAGTGTTTGTGTTCAATAAGAGAACGCTTCCATCCGATCCAGAAATTCACGTGCTGCATCTTGCTGACCTCTTTGCAAATAAATAGAAACGGTTTCGTTGATAAACTGTTTTTTAGAAATTGCATCACGTTCAGATGACAAGGCAGCAGCAGCATTCATAGCGTTACGTAATTCAAAACGCAGTTTTTTGTGGATACCTTCAAAATTACTTAGGTCAACAGGTAACCCTTGTCTTACAGCTCTCATGTAATTTTTTCTAAACTGTTTTGCGTCAGAAGTACGCATTACACGCTTAATACCTTCTAAAAAGAATTTTTCACGACCCATAATGTTGGTAATTTCAGACCGTTGTTCAGGTGTATATTCAACGCCGCGGCCATTAGTACGAAGGCTTGGGCGTGCGTCAAACTCAACCATTTGCAAGAATTCTTTTTCTTCAGAAATTTTTCCGCTAACTTTCCAAGGCATGTAATTGTTCCAGACACGTGTCATGAAACCTTCAAACATGTTGCCAGCTTTGTCTGGGTATCCAATTCGGTCACCGTCAATCCAGTCATATTTTTGTGGCATCTGGCTTTTGAGAAACGGCAGGCGGTTGCGTGCCATGTCAAAGGTAGTTGACTGTACTTCCTTCAGACCAGGGTCCATAAGACGTGAAATCTCGGCCATTTGACTAGACATTGGTGCGTTAGCAGCAACCAAGAAACTGCCAGCCCAACGATTAATAGCACCGACATCACCACGTGCAACGTCTAAGAATGGTTCTAAACCAGCCATAAATGACTTGTCAGTTACTGATGCTGCAAGAATAAATCCAAGTTTACGGAATTGTTCACTGATGTCATTAGGTGTAAGTGAATCCATGTTGTCTGCCACGTCAGCAACCGCAGCAAACCAATTGCTGATAGGGCCAAGGTTGTCGTAACTTACCCAGTTACCACCAGGCAACCTAATAGAACGCGGTTTCCAGCCAGTCTCACGACGCAATGCTTGCTTTTGTTTGTCAGCAAGACCATTGCCAGTGATTCTGTCAGTCATAAACAAGCCAACAGCAGAACTGACCATCAAAGTACCAAGAGCAGTACGACCATAAAGGTCAGCACGAATCTCTCCATACTTTTGGAACTTTTGCTCATAGCTCATTTTAGACAAGTCACCGTCCTTTAAACCACGTGACTTAAGGACATTATCAATGTCTTCCTTAGCCATGTCTTGTGGCTTAAGTTTAAAGTTGTTGTACTCCATCATAAACAAGTTATGTGGGGAGTAAGACTTAGCCAAAATAAGGTCGTTTACAGGTGTTTTGGTAAACAGCAAAAACGGCTTCATGATGGGGAACCGAGCAACTAAACCAGAAACTGCGTTCGTGGCTTCGTTGTCCACAGACATTGCAATTTCACCAGACGTAAATTTAACAACATCATCATTGATAAGACCATCTTCATCAAACATACCTTTGTAGATACGGTCGTAATGTTCTTTAGCTGCTGCTTCAGTAAAGGTCCTTTTACCATTATCAGTAACTAGGTCAAATGCTCTGCCACGTGCTTCTGCATGAGCAATCATGGTTTGAGTAAACCCGTCAAGAGCTTGCATAGCACGGTTACCAAAACGAAGCCAAGGATGATTAGCCAAATCATTCATTTCTTGGATGCGTTCTACAGCAATCATCGGTCCTAGGTCACCTTCAGCTTCTTTGGCTACGGCAATCCTTTTCAAGATGTCAATTTGATCTTGGTTTTTGACAAAGATATTTTCACGACCAAGGTCAGCAACATTAGGTTCAGTTGCACTGCGTTTAAATACTTCACCCATATACTTGAGTGATTCATGCAGCACGTCTAAATCCATACCGTACTGGTAAATAGCACGACGCATCTGTTGTCCCTCGCCAAAGCGAAGACCACCAATCATCGCACCTAGTGGCTTCTCAACCAAACCTGCCATGTTACTAATTCCAGCTTTAATTGGAGTAGCAAATGCACTGAGAGTTGAGTTGTAGACGTTAGACCAGAAACCTTGCAAAACTACTGACTGGGTACCAACATCACCATCAATAAGTGCTTTACGGATAGTGCCTGTAGATTCTTTGAGGAACTTGTTTAGTGACGCCATAGTGTTTACCTTTCCATCGGTAAACTCATAGGCCATCAACAAAGCATTAAAATACTCAGGATTTTTTTCTTTGACTTCACGTAACACGTCTGTAGTCATCTTTGCATCCATGCGAATCTTGTCGATAGCACGGAGTGTATCGTTGGATTCTTCTTTCATAATCCGGTCGATACGTGATGCATACGCTTGCTGATTAGCTTTGGATTGAACACTGCCTTCCATCTTAAGGCGGTTCCACATGTTAGTCAGGTTTAGTGCCCGTCCACGTACATATGTAGCCCGTCCACGCATAGCCATCAAATACTCAAGACGATCGATGAGTTGTTCTGATGCGTTGTCAATAGCAGGTGTGCCATCAGTCAGGCGGATACCTTGTGCAGTGTCAGATACTTGTCCAGACAGTGAAGTTGCGAGGTATGTTTCTGCTTTAGCCTGATCCATGTTGACCAGGTCACTCGTATACTTTTTAATTAGTTTGCGGGCAGCTTCCATACCTGTAGAACTAAGTGTAGTTACACCCATTTCACCAGACTTTTCAGTAAGCTCCTTAGTAAACATTGCCTTCATCTGTTCGATGGGCATGTTCCAATACTTCTCTGCCATCTCATCACCAACTTTGGCAATTTCTTTAGCAGTAGCGTAGTCACCATTAGGAAACTTGACGTCAATATCAGTGTCCTTAAGTTGCTCACCAATACCACGCAAGGTGACATCCATGTCGTAATCAAGGTCCAGACCACGTTTAATTAGTCCGTCAGGTAAAAGACTACCGACACGACCATAAATACTGCCGCCGCCATTTGTAGCAACCTGCCAAGCGTCGATAGCTGCAAGGTTGACATCACCATCAACGGATCGTGCAATAATTTCTTGTTCACCATACAGGTCATGGACACCGTAAATAGGCTCTGACAAAGCAAGCTCTACGTCTCCACCTGCTTTTTCTACAGCTTTGTTGTAATTGTATTCACCAATGTTATCAAGAGCATTTACACGCTGTTCTGCAGAAAAGTTGACAGCTTCTTCTGGCGTTAGGTTTTGTTTAGCGTTGTATTTTTCAGTGTAGACACCAGCTTTTTCTGACTTCGGTACGTACGTGGTACGAAGACCACGGACATTCTTAAGCAACTGCAGACCGCCAATCAGTACGTCAGTACCTATACCAAGGTAGACACCTTCAGTAACGTTCTTTGCACGCTTAACATCAGCACCATCAGTAGGTAATGTTGCCAAATCTTCAGGAATCCAGCCGTACCAACTAGGCCAATTTTGTTTTAGTGTGCCAGCTAGGTTTTCATCTGTCTGGTTAATTTCAACGGTGTAGTCAACAAAAGCACCAGTGCCTGCGCTGAATGCCATACCACCGATCTTTTTGACCATTGGATCAACAAGGAACTTGGCTTTTTTATATCTGCCAGCTATAGTTGCCGCTTTCGCAGCAAGACCGGCTGAGCCAAGGCCACCTAAACCAACAGTAGGAATAATGATGGATGACAAGTTACGTACAGTTTGAGTGACTTCACTTTCAAACTCAGGTACTTTCGGAATCTCTACACCAGGAACAAGATTTAAAAAATCTACAGCAAAGTCGGTTACACCAACAACTGGAGCTGCAGCTAACTCACCAGCAAATTCAATTGCTGATTGTTCCTCTTGTTCTTCGTCTTCTCTTTGTTCAGTTTCAGCAGCAACCTGTGGGTCAGGTCCTACTGGTTCAGGTGTTTGTTCTTTAGTTGTAGGTTGTTGTGGTGAAGCCGTAGCTTCGGGTTGTGCAGTTTCTTGCTGTTGTTTTGCGAGTTCTTCTTGAGCTTTTTGCTGTTCAATAAACTCGTCATCGATGTCGGGCGTACCCGGCATTCCGCTAAGATAACTATTCATTTTCTAAAGGGTCAAATCCGATCAAAGCATTAGCACGTGCAGACCACTCAGCTTCAGCTTCATCGGTGTATGGAAGGTTAAGTGGTGGGGCAACATCAATAGCTACGCCGCGTGAATGTGCACTACCAGTATCGTTAGGTCGCAAGTAAGATGTTACACGGTAGCCGTTTTGTTCAAACAAAAGCTTTGCAGCAGCAGCTTGTTGTTGAGTTGCAAACTCGTAGTGATTATGGTAATTCTTGCCACCATGACCACGAGGTCCGTCACCGTTATCATAGACAATACGTCCGTCAGTTTTGCCACGGATCGTAGGGTCACCACTGACATATTGGACAACTTTATACATTGACGAACGGACCGGTGCAGATGCTCCAGTTTGAGTGTCTCCAACGTTTGCACGGCCAGTACGTTCTGGTGTGCGGAAGGTGTTGCGGATCTGGCTGTAAGGAGTTACTCCAAATTCACTGTAACGCCTTTTCTGCTCTTTATTAAGTGCGTCTACTTGCAGTGTAAGTTTGCCATCACCAATGTATGGGGCAATGTCATTCAATACTTGCAGCGGGTTACGGTTAGTTGTTTCAGCAACATAAGCAATTACAGGTGGCATGTTCCACTGCTTTTCTGTGTAAGTTGTAAGTGCCTTTTCTATTTCCGCATGATTCATTTGTTGTGCAATCAGTTGATAACGCTGTGCAGCTGGTTTCGTGGTATCTCTAAGAATATCTCTAATTTTATTAAGCTGAGTTTTGCCAGTAGTTTGAGCTGTGCTTAGCTGCTGTTTTTGCTGGTCATCTGGTGATTTAATAATAAATTCTTTAAATCCACCAGTTGGTGTCAACCCTGTCCGCAGCGCGTTTTCAATGTCAACATTGACTTTTGCCAAAGCTTGATCACGTGCCTTATCGAATGTAGCACCAGGGACTGCTGAAAACTGTTGCAAATAAGTTCTATAGTTTTGCTTGAATTTATTTACTGCTAGGGTGTGGTTAACCTCATTCAATGCTCCGTACGTGCTAACATTGCTAAGAATTTCAGGACTGTTGTTAACAGTGCTTTCAATCATTGACATATGAAGCTGTGTCGTTGTATCTGCAAACAAACTATCAGATTGCTTGGCTAGGTTCATAGCACGATTTAGTGCCTCAGGGCTTTCATAATGACCACCTAGAACAATGTCCATGGTCAGACGTCCAGTTTTATACAGCTCGTCGTTAGTAGCCTTTGTTTGACGCCAACGCTGTGCATCAGAAGTGATACGACGTGCATTTTGCAACATCTTAGACTCACGTCCAAAGTAAAGAATAGTGCCACGGCTTTCAATATCTTTGACTTCTGCATCGGTCAAGTCACCGTCACCACCAAGCCTGTTCATTTCATCAACAACCCAAGCATCATATTCAAGCTGCTTTGCTTGTTCCTCTCTGTTAGCGTCTTGGTTTTGTCTAGTAACAATGCTGTTTTCAATGTCTTCTAATTCAGCAGCAAAGGTTGGAAATGATTCACGCAGTGTTTGTCCATTAGAACCACTACCTGGATAATCAAGAATTGAATCAATGACACCAGCTTCGAGAGCATAAGCACCACTTTCTTTTGATTTAGTTTCTAAATACTTACGAAGATCTTCCCGTTTTTGAAAGGAAGGATTTGTACTGTTCCAACGAATTAAACCTGCTACTTGGTCTTGGTTAAAAGCTACAGCAAATGCGTTTTGACGGTCTTGTGTGAGTTCTTTTTCTTGCAGTGCTCGTCTGTCTTTAAGAAAAAGGTTACGACGGTTACTGACCAATTCGTCTAGTTTCGCGTAGACACCAGCACCTGCAAGAACTTCAGGACGTGCTTGACCTACAAAGTTGACCTCCATAAACTCACGCTTTGCTTCAGTCAAGAAAGCGTCAAAGTCAGTGATAGGTGCGTTTTGTTCTAGCTCTTTAGCACGGATCTTTTGTTCAAGAAACTCCGGAAATTTGTTTAGGCTGTTTTGAAATAACTGTTTATGCTGTACCCAACGTTTTGTGTTCCGGTTTTGGTAGACCGCAAACATGCCATCAATAAGGCTAGTGTCAGCATCAGGTCCAAACATTTCTTGGACACTGTCTTGTGCAGCAAACTCTGAACGTGTTAGATTGTCGTCCATTTTTTGGTACGACACCATTTGATCATAAGTTACACCAGTCCTTGAAATGACGTCATGAGCAGCAGCAACTTTTTTCTCCTCTTGCTCCTGCATGTAGTCACCAAGCATACTAAAAGCAGTTTGGCTAAAAGCACTAATGTTGGCTAGATCAGTTTGTCTTGACTTGTTTTCAGCATCCAGATTATCCATCTGAATTTTGTAGTCACGATCCAACGCATCCTTATAGGATTGCCGTTGCAATGACTGCATTCGGTAGTTGGTTTCGCGGTTAGCGTCTTCAGCAGAGTTGACTAGGCGTTGTGCACGCAAGTAAATCTGTTCGTTTTCTTTTGCGAATTCACGAGCACGTTGTACACCACGAACTTGTTTTTCTGTTTGTCGCTCAATCTTAGCCGTTTGGTCTGGAACCCGAATTTGGAATTCACTAAAACTTCCTGGCTTAGAATATGTCTTATAATTTTTAGGCATAGTTGAAAGTTTTTATCCGAATCCAGCAACTGTAGAAGCAATTTGCAAGCTATTACGGAAGAAAGCACCGGCCAAGTTAGCTTGATAAGGAATGCTCTTCATTGGTTTAGGACCTTGCTTCGGCTTGTAAATGTCTTGGTATTGTGGGAACGGCAGTGCAAGTGGTTTAGGCAGCGGTGGTGAGATTTGTGGTTTCAGCATAATGTTAGCCTCAGCGTCTATGTCAGCCTGCAACCTTTGCATTGCAATTTGACGTCGGTTTAAACTGTCAGCAGCGACTAGGTTGTTTTCACTCAATTCAAGTGCAAGATTGTCCTGCATATTTTGCTGACGTGCAACCAAAAGGTCCATATCAACCTGCCCTGTATCCATCATCAGTTCATTGACAATGTCACTCTCTACAGCGTTAGCTTCAGCTTGAATAGCATTAAGACTTTTAGCAGCAGCCCGTCCAGCTTGACCACGTGCAGCAGCTTGACCTTTAGCTTTGAGAGCAGAGATACCAGCTGTACGCAGTTGAGAAGTAGCCCCTGCTTTAAGTTTTTTCTTTTTGAGCATCAGACCATGTGCCTGAGTTGTGTAGTTAAGAAGAGTCTCTTGACCACTTAGCTCTAGCTCAATCTGCTGCTCCATCAAATTACGGTCTGCCTGAAGATTAGCAAACTCACTAGCAATAAAATTAAAACCTTTTTGTTGAACAGCTTGCTCAACGGATTGGTTGTAAGACCGCATATCTTGAGAAAACTCAAAATCACGGATTGCCATTGAAGTATTCCAATCCTGCTGACGGCTGTTGGCTTGGAATTGAAGATCGCGCCTCAGATTTTTTTTAGAAATCTTTTGCCCTTTTACTTCGTACTCAAACCTACGCTCTAGCTCGTCACCTTCATATGCATAGACCTCTTTGTTATATTTATTAGTTTCATCTGCTACTTTTTTTGCGTGTGCGTTTTGTGTAGATGCACCACCTGTAAAAATGTCGCCAATAGCCTTAAATATATTTAACTCTAAACCAGACTCTTCAAGCTGTTGATCCAGTATATTTTGTTTTGGGTTAAACATCAAGCCCTCCTATAGAATCGCGGTGTATATTGTCCTTCCCACATCATCGCATTAACGGCAACTGGAAAAGGTGAGTTATTGAACATTTTTAGTCTAAAGTTTTCAGTGCGTTGATGGATGGGGATAGTAAATACAGTTTCGTTATTAAGAGGTACGTCGTTAGCAAGATACTGGTTTGCTTCTGCTACAGGTTGAATGTCAAACCATTCATCAATGTAAAACTTGATAGCAGCGTTGTTAGCGGGTGCTGTGGTTAAGACAATAGTTGTGTCGTTAGTAAAGGTAAAACCCGTCTCATTGACACCGTTGACACTGACTTTGACATCAGACCTGTCAGCAAACTTTAGATCACGTTTGTTAAAGGTATAGGTAGTCGTAGAACCATCACCAATAAACTCAACATTATATGGCAATCTGCCTTGTTGTTTAACTTTGAAACTCATCATACCTGACAAACCAATTGCAAACTTCATACGTGCAATAGTAAGATTAGCTGTAAAATCTGTAATTCTATTGTCAGGTCGGTAGTATGTACGAGGTAGCTCTACATCAAAATTATACTTAAATCCAACAATAACATCACCAGCAACGTCTAGAGCGTCTTCACCAGATGCTGTCAAATTTTTGTTGGGAATAATAAAGAAAGTTTCAGTGCTGGGGGAGTTCGGACCATTTGTATCAGACGCACGTTCAGGTGTAAGGGTGAAGCCTGACTCGACAAATGTACCACTACTTGTATCGCCTTTAATTACAATGATAGGTGTCAAAGACGAAACGTCATTGTACGGTATGTAACATTTAGTTTGGTCATTGACAGAATCATAAACAACTGCATTAGATGCAATGTTTTTGTACAGGTCAATAGAAGGGTTGACCTTTTCACCTTCGTTGTTGACGATAATAGCTTGTTCAGGACTTTGGCTAAGTGCAGCTTTGAGCAGTGTAAACTGGTTACCCTGTTTAGTCACTGCGTACATAATGTCAGAATCAGGTGCAAGGAACTGAACAGTACCTGGCATTAACCAACTGACCCACGATTGCATTAGGTTGGTTTGCCCATCGTTGTAGTAACGGAACAGAAACACTTCATTAAGGCTTTGACCACTTAAAGCAATCAAAGAGTTTTGAGGACTAGAAACCATCAAATCAATGCTTGGTGAAATCCATTCTTTTACGACACGAGAAGTGTCCAAAACTTGTGGGTTTTCTTGCTGACCACGTGTAACCATGCTGAACACACGGCTATAACCAGGTGTCTTGCTGACAAAGTTGATGTTACTACCAACGTCCACAGGATGTATATTACGATCCATCTGGTAGTTAGAAAGCGTTCTAATTGTTGCCAATCCAGGTGTCAACACACCGGTATCAGAAAACAAAATAAATTGTTGATTCTCACTAAACAACACAACACCCTGAGCTGTAGGAATTACAGCACTTAGCGACGTAGGTCGAATAGAAGAACAACTAATGTCAATAGGGTCAGAATCAATAACAGTCTGAGCGGTGGTAAAAAAGAAGTTATAAAAATCACCTGATCGACTTAGAATGACATTGTCACCAGAAATAAAGCCAAGGCGATTGTTATGAAAGAACCCACCTGTAATTTTATTAGCTACAAAACTAGGCTGTGAATTAGTTTCGTCGTCACCTACTTGCCTGTCAACATAGTTAATTTCTCTGAATATAAACGTGTTAGTAGCTGTGTTGACAAGTTCATGTGGCATTGTGGAATTGTCAAGTCCAATTGAAACTGTTGGATTGATTGTCTCTTCCCAAAACCCTTCACCGCCAACACCATTGTGTGCTACAAATTTCACCCAATAGTCAGCATCATTTGCACCAGTCAGTACAACTTTAATAATTCTTCCATGCCTAGATTGGACAGGAAGGTCACTAATGTTTGTAACCTTATCTTCTATTGCTACTAAGTCAAGGTTATTAATACCGCCTTCTGCATGAATGTCCATGTCAGCAGTGTGGACAAGCTCTAGCTCGTTTGCAAATTTAGTAACAGTAATACCAGCATGGCTGCCAGTCATTGATTCGATGTCTGACTTAATTGCATTGAGAACTTCAGTGGAATCACTAGAACTACTTGCAGTAAATGTTGCTGTTTGCGTAGAACCACTAACAGTGATGTCAACTGTATAAACAGCGCCGTTTATAACAGTACCAAGCACCAGAGACACTGACCTATGTGAATTATAGGATGAGTCAGAAACAGCAGTGTCAGCAATTACGTTGTCTTTGCTGTTAATAATAATACTGGTGTCCTGGACAGTAATGATTTCATAATTATCTTTAGTTCCGTCTAGGTATCCAGTGCCGTTAGGAAACGTGACTGTAGCTGCAGTACCAGTTAATGCGTTCCAAATGTCAATGTTAGTACCTTTGATTACACCAATGTACTCTTCATCGTCGTCACGTTTAATGTAAAACCATTTACCACCATCGTATGTAGTACCAGTACCTAGGTTAAGAATGTGCTCAAAACCAGGTCGCTTAGTTAATCCATATGTAGCATCAGGAAATCCGTTGTAGCACTCACGGACTTGACCTGGCAGCATTTTATTATCTGATTGTTTGGACACGCCACCAAGGTAGGTTCCGATCCGCTGAGTGACTGATGCCATTTATCGATAAAGTGCGTTGTAAGGTTGATAGCTTTGGTAACGATTGGTTTCTCCAGAATGTCCAAAGAACGTATAGTCACCTTGATTGCATTCATATTCCATAGCCATAGCCCTGGTAAATGCTTCTTTTTGTTGAAGGATTTGATATTGATTTGCGTCACCAACAATTCGACTTGACGTAATAGATGCAGCACGTGCAGTAATAAAATCTGCAATAGGTTTAGGCAGATCTACCCAATCAAATAGCCAAACAATGTCACACTCAATGTCTTTCGTAAATGTGTATGTGTGATGTGCCTTGTCGTATAGCTTACCGCTACGACGAATAACGTCAAGTTCTACGTTGGCTGCGTTAGTGGTTGTATCAATCTGCAGAATATTATTGGGAATGGCAATTTCGTTGTCATTATTACGAGTCATTTTATAATGACCCTCTTTGTTAAATGTCCATCCCTCCGCCTGTACTTCCCGTGAGACTTCAAGCAAAGTCTGATAGGCAATCGCAACGTCCGGGTTGGTTTGATCTAGGGTAGTCACAGGCGCTTGACCACATGACTGCAGAATTTGATTCACAGCGGAAAGTTCTTGCTGCGAGTTAGTGGTAGGAAAAGCCATATAAAAATAAAAAAAGGGACCCCGAAGGATCCCTGTATAAGTTGATTTAAATAATCAGAATGCAGTAGGTGCAGAAGCGGTACCAGCGTACAGCTCCACAGCACATGCAGGGTTCAGGTAGTCAGAGCCCATGGCAAGACGACCCAGGATCACGTCACCTTGGTAGACCACGGAGACGTCACCACTGGTGACCTGGACCTGAGGACCAATTGCTTCCACGCAGCCAGCGGCTTCGCGTTGGAAAATCAGACCACAGGAATTAGCGAATTCGGTTTCTTCACCGTACTCGTTGTTGATGCCGGTGACATCGTTAGCAGCATCTTCCAAAGCTTCACCAACGAAGGAGCCGGTGTTACCAGGAGAAGTAGTGCCAGGGTTAGTCGCAGAACCAGTACCGTACTTGGTGCCATACTGGCTGAAGAACGGAATGTTCATGGACTTGTAGATCTTGATACCAGCAATCTCAACAATGCCCTGGCCGCTTTGCAGCGCAGCGCCTTGCTCGTCGCGGTTGATCAGACCGTTGTTACCGACCTCTTGGATCAGTGCATAGTATTGGCGAGGGTTCAGAACACCCACGCGACCTTCAGAAGACACACCCTTTTCGTCCATCGCAGCAGCGGCGTCGAAGAAAGCGGTGGTCAGGTTTTGAGCATTGTAAGCATCAGAAGCGTTAGCAGTGGTGCCAACACGGATCTGGGTGCCGCCGGGCTCAACAAAACTAGACTTGGTAACCGGGGATGCAGCACGTGCGCCACGGGTGACAGCACGGAAGATAAGACGGTCATACTTTTGGGCCAAAGCGTAGCCGATCTTACGGCTAATCTCAGAACGCAAATCGTAGTGAGACAGAGTCTCGTCAAGATCATACACGAAAGCCGAGCTGATAAGCAGATCGTCAACCGTGATGGTCTTTTCAGCCACCGGAGGTGCACCGTCGGAGTTACCGAGGATAGCGTTTCCGGGCGTGTGGAATTCAGCAGTTGTGCGTCCCGTGTAGATGAACTGCATAGACTTGCCGTTCTTCAGGGTGCGCTTCATGACCAGGTCACGAGCGATTGCATTGTATTGGAACCCTTTGAACATCTCCATGTTCATCTCTATTTTTCAATAGAGCACGGACTATATCTTCACCCATAAGGGTGTCGGACGCTATTCATGTATTACGTTCTTCGCTAAGAACACCATGTAGTCTCTGAACCTTCCTCTAAAGCGTTAGAGGCTTGGCTGCTGATTGCCTTGGGCTAAAGCCTTTAGGTTTCCAGCAATTCATCCAATGATCAATAGAAATTACTTTCTAAGGGGGCAAGATTATTTACCCGAAAAGAGTTTAAGATAAAGGGCGCGGGCGTCTCCCGCGGAGTTTGATTGACCAGCCCTAGTTAGGGAAGTGGTCAGATCAGAAGACTGATGTGCCATTTGTTAGGTAATAATAGTTGTGTATAAACAGTCTCCAAACGTTTGGAAAAATTTTTGTGGTCTATCCCACCGTCTAGACGGCGAAGGGTGTCTTCCGTAGAAGGCCAACGCCAATGCAAGGGAGGTCCGACTTTGAGGTGCCTCCCAAGCTTTTTACAGAAGTCCTTTAAGACACTTCTTTTGTTTGCGACATTGTGGTTTTTTGTCACCACAGTGACCACAACGATTGAAAACTACATCACCAGAATCAGGAGTCATCTTAGTGATAGCAGCCTTAGCAACCTTAGATTGATGTGGCATAATAAATTTTTAGTTATGTGCAGTTTGCAATGGTGCGCTTAAGGATGTAAGAAACGCCCCGATACTTTAAGACAATTTCTTTTTGCTTGGCTTGCTGTTCACGGATGCGCTGACGGATTTCGATTTGAGACATGATTAGTTCAGAAAAAACCTACCCCCCGTTCCATGGTTAGGTTGCCTGCGTCCCAATAATGGGATGAACGTACGGCTTGACTTTAATCAGAACTCGTAAACAAATCCAATTTTAGTGCCAAAGAGATTGTCAATATCTGAGGTCATAAAAGATGCCTCAGCATATGCGGACACACTATCGAAGAGATCAGCCGATCCTCCAACTTTGCCTGACAATTCAAGCTCAGTGTCACCATTATCAGGGGCAACGATTGCAGGCCCTGCCTGAATATACCAGTTGTCCTTTTTGTAACCAACGTGGTTGTCGATGACAGTGACACCATAATCAGAACCGGCAAAACTAGAGTTGGCTTCGACGTTCAAATATGGTCCTGCAGTGGCAGGAGCTGTAACAGCAATAAGTGCTGCGGGAAGGAAAGCAATGGGTTTCATGTTAAGCGTAGCGTTTTTTAGCGGTTTTGGCAGCACGTTTGAAGTTGCCGTCAGTCGGTGCTTTTTTAGAGCCCGGCTTCCTCATCTTCTCCCCACTGCCTGCGGCGATACGACGCCGCTTAGCGTGGATGTTAGCGTAGAGTCCAGGTTTAGCCATACTTTTTTTTAGATTTCTTTTTTGCTAAAGGAAGTTGTGGTCCTGTCCGACGAAGAAAAGTATCTTTTTCGTTAGAGTTGTCAGTGCTTTTGCCTTTGTTGTAGATCTTCTGTTTCTTCTGTGCACCTTTGTGGCCTGGGCCAATATCAAAGGACTGTGAAACAAAATTACTATCAAAAGCTTTTTGGTCAACGCGATGCTTTTTCATCAGCCCATACCCCGACGACGGCGTAGTGCTTTAAAATCAGCACCGTCAATCTTCATTCTGTTGCCAGCCATGCCAGCAATCTTCTGTTGCTTAGTTGACAGTTTTTTATTTTTCTTTTTAGGGCGACCCACTTTGGAGCCGTATGTTCCAGGTCCGTCAGGCATAGTTAAAAATCAATGTCAGATAGTTCGAGCTTACGCATAATGTCGTTCCTGTATGCAGCGTCACGCTCGTAACGAGGATCGTTCATAGCATTGACAAGTTCAGCTTGACTACGGAAACTATCAGCAGAATCCGTGGCAGCACGTCCTTGTATCAGCTCGCCTTCAGTACCGATTGAATCTTGGTACCGAAGGGCGAGTGCTTGGATGGCAAAGAAAGCAGCTTCAGTGTTTCCACTGTCCATAATCGCATCATACATATTAATCTCTTGTTCGGAAAAATTATCTTTTGCCCAACCAAGTAGATTACCGTATTGCTGGTCACCACCGACCATGCCTTTAAGCTGCGTTGCAGTCTCTTCGGTCATAGGTTCAGCTGCATTTTCTTCCATCTGACGACGGTAGTCAAGGTGCATTTGTGCCAGTTCAGTTGGATCTGCATTACTAATTTCGTCCAGGATGTCATCACTAAACTCATTGTTTAGCTCACCTTCCCAAAGACGATCAAACAAATCACTGTCGATTTCTTCAGTCTGCTGCTCATCTTCTACTTGTTCTTCTGACTCTTCATCATCAGTACCAAGTTTTTTTTGCAGTTCAAGGTATGCAGACTCAAGTTCTTCTGCGTTCTTATATTTGCCAGCCAGCATTTGTTCATGCTGTGCCTCTAGTTCTTCGCCTACTTGTAGAGATTCTTGTTCATCTGCATTAAGTTCACCCGGACCATTTTCTTCCGGGATCATAGACATTACTTCAGCCATAGTTAGGTGGGTAGATCTTCTTCAGGTGGTTGTTGTGCCGCTTGTGGATTCTTTGTTGGATCCATCATTGGCGTTTTCAATGCATCAACGCTAAGCTTCTGTTGTTCAAGAAGCATTTGTTGTTGCATTGCTTGCTGACGTTCACCTTGTACTTCTGCCATAGAACGTACAAGATTCAGTACATCAATACCTTGCGATGCAGCTAAACGTTTGATGACTTCATCAGTGTTAATAAATTGTGCAATAGCTTCAGGTCCTACAGTCTGTGCCAGTGTTGTCAAGAACGAACCAAGGCTTTCACGATCTTGGCCGCGGCCTAGTGCATTGACACCTGCAACAATAGTAGGTTTGACAATGTTTTTAGGAATGCGTGGGATTTCACCCTTACGCTGTGCTTCACTAAGTTTACGATTTAGGTACGGAACAAGGAAATCAACAGTCAGCAAACTGAACAGTCCACCAAGTTGTTTTTCCAATTCCATTTGTGTCATACGTACTTCTTCTGCAGTTGTACGTTCTGACTGTCTGACGTTAAGAATTAGAAACGCTTCACTAAGACGACGTTCTAATACTTGTGTCATTTCGAATGCAGTTCGAAAGTCTGCAGTCTTACCAACTTGCACAACACCTACATCATCAGGACGACCCTGAATGATTGCACCGTTACCTGCAGCAGCAAGGGTGCTAGGTTTAGTTGTACTAGAAGGGCTGACAGTAAATACAACCTTAGCGGCTGCTGCACTGCCTTCTACCAAAGCTTGGCTAAGACCTTCCAACGATTTAAGGTCACCAATAAATTGACCAACTCTGCCACGTCCATAGCTTTCACCATCGACTGTGTTGAATCTAAGGGCAATCCAAGGCGTGTTGTTGAGTGGTGATTTACCTTGTGAACCTCTGATGATTTTGTCAGATACCTCTTGGTGCCAAACAAAACGGTTGTTGTCACGCTTGACATGTGTGTAGACATCAATGTCATCAGCGTATGATCCATCTTCACTAACACTTTTTCTGTCAGCAAAAAAATCTTTAGGTAATTGATCCCGAAGGATTTGTTTTGAAATACGTTCTTTTGTAATTATTTCAACTACTTGACCGTTGCCGTCCCGATCCACAACGTAGCGATTCAAAGGATAGACTTTTAATCCATTCTTGCTCATAAAGATCATAGCGTTTCCTGCTACAACCAAATGCAACAAAGCCTGATGCACCGCAACACGGTCATCAGACGCTGCAATTGATTCAAGAATAATACGCTCAATCTTTGCAAAAGACAAATCAAGTTCGGATTTAACTTGTGGTCCGAAGTCTTGACCCAGCTGACTTTCATCAAGCTGCAATTTAAAGAAACTGGTTTGTACAGGGAGTAGAGCCAACATCAACGCAGATGCCAGCGCAACACAACCCTTCGCCCCAACGCTTTGGTAAGGTGTCTTAAGTTGTTTCATGCCCATGGTATATTCTTCATGACCACGAATCAAGTATGGAAGTGTCAGTTCTGATGCTTGACGTGCTTCTTCAAGAAACTGGGAACGATCGCTAGTTAAATAATCATATCGTGTACGTGCTGACATTATACATTAAGTGAAGAAATTTTCATGAAGCGATCACCAGCCCGACCAAAGGTGCCACGAAGACCTCTACGTTGCAGTTGCTGCTGAGTTGCACCACCAGTACCACGATCAGCAAACCTAATTCCCTCTACTTGCTGACGTGGACCCTGTGCTGCCAAAGCCTGCTGGAAAGAACCTTGCATTTCTTGCATCGCTGCTGCGGCTGCAGCACGTTCTTGCTCCATCTGTGATTTCAAAAATCCTAGTTGATTTTGGAAACCAGAAGTCAAGCCAGCTATTCGACTATTAAGGTCACCAATTTGACTTTCGAAACCACTCGTATCAAACGCCGGTTGTTGTTGCTCCGCCGGTTGTTGTCCGTCGTTTTGTGGTGTGTACTCTGGAATATTTGATGTAACAGTATTCCCATCCTGTTTTGATTTTGATCGTTTTTTAGTTTGTGACTTACTCGGTTGACTGCTGGGTTGATAGGCTAGTGCACGTGCTGCACCACCTTTAATTTTTAGTGGTTCAAATGTAGGTCTTGAAGCAGCAGGATTCCTAACCTGAGTTCGATTAGATCTACTATCAAACCCTCTAGCTGCTTCTCTGTAATCACCGATGTTTCGGTTCTGAATTCCTTGAAGACTAATACCTTTTTTTGCAGCTTTCTGACCTTCTTCTTTACTAATCGTACCGTCTGAACTTATCTTGCTGATAAATTTCTGACGCTTGTATTTTTCTGGGTCACTTTTTTTGAGACTTTTACTTTTCTGTGTCCGCTGATAGTCAGCAATTATGTTGTTAGATGAGTAACGGGTTTTTTTAGCCATTAGTTTTCCTCCATGTATTGAATGATCCACTCAACGACACTGCGTTGACCAGATCTGTACATAATTTTTTCTATTGTATCGTCAGGTGTTGGATTAGTAGGTGGGAAAGATTCCTCAAGTGCATGGACAAGACCCTGGGAGTTCATCCCCAGGACTTCAAGCATATTGGGGGAGGTCATTGTTGCTATGTTCAAAGAAAGCTGGAACTCGTGATGCTCGTGTAAAAGTAAGCTCAGGAGCTTTGCCCTCATACATCAAACGATCGCTAGAATCCAGCCAAAATTTTTTGTTTAAATATTTATCAGGGTTTGTTGCAGACAGCGGCTGCAGAACCCAGTTTATAGTTGCCTTCCTGAGACGATCAAGAGAAGGACTGATGTTATACCCCAGCTCGCTATGAACCAAACTATTGGCAGCCACGTGAATTTGTTCATCTCTGCTTATGTCTGCGGAAACTGTTCGCATTCCAGGGTCACCAACAGCGCGGAAGAGTGGTAGAAGAACGAAGAAAATTGCACGCTCAGCGACCATGGCCTTAGTGATCGTATGATCTGGATGCGCTGTCCAAGCATCACGTAACCGTAACGCTTCGGTCTCAGCTTTTTCATTAACCCCGTGAGCATTGGCAATGTAATTAAGTGCGAGATCATGTTTTTCCTCGTCTTTGACGTTGGAGAGTAGTAGTTCACGCGCCAACGACGGTACTTCGGTAGCAAGAGCTTCATTAATAAACTCTCCCACAGGCAGTTCCATATGTCTGATGGCAAGGGCACGTTGTAATACTTCTTGTGCCCCCTCCTTTACTGTACCAGCAGTCGTCTGTACTGGTGTCCATGTTCTTTTTCGTTCGATTAGTTTTTGATACGGGTTCATTCTTGACAGTCACATTGTGGTTCATTAGATGACTCCATAAATAGGTCTTCAAGATAATCGTCAATGTCTCCCTGCAAAGCAGCATAGACATCTGATTTGTCTTGTGTGTCCCCCATTACTTGGAGTGAATAGTAAAGGGAGGTTTGCGAGGAATGTAACCACTCTTCAATAAAGGCTTCGTCATATGTAACGACATCACTCCAACTGTTGAAGCTATACCCGTGAAGAAGTCCCGTACGGTCAAGCAAAGACATGATGCCATCAGCAACACGTTTATAGTTTACCCAACCAACTTCTGATGCAATTTCTACATCACCATATTCATATGTTTGGACACCAAAAGTGCCACTATCTCTGTCTACTGTACGTCCAACAGGCGGGGCGATTTCTGGTGTGCAAGTATAACCATCAAGATCCTTGCTTCGATAACTGCAGGAGGCAGTAGGTGCAATAGCAAAGGCGCGTACCATATTATGAGACCTAGCCATTGCTGCGGCAGACTCGATACCAACGACAAACTTAGAAACCAATTCATAGGCTGGTGTGCGTACCACTTCGCCTGCATTGTGCTGGTCCAAAGCAATGCCAAATTGCTCATAGGTTACTCCGTACCGCCGTAGGAGATTTGCCAATCCAAGCATTCCAAGTCCGACTTGTCGGTCTGTTTCTGACGGTAGATATTCTCCTGAATCGCCAACGCCAGTTTTAGCATGGAGGGTACACAGCTCCGACATGCCCTGAACAAAAGCTCCTGGGATTTCGTCGAACTCACAGGCACCGAGATTGACGTGCTGCAGCAAGCATGTTCCGCGTGAGGGCAAATACACTTCCAAACAGACGTTGCCTCGGATCCGTGTTCCTTCTTTGTCATACTTTACTTTGTTTAACCATACATCTCCAGACTTAATAGCAAAGAGAAGTTTATCTTTAAATGTACATTCTTGCCACCATTCATCAGTAATGTTGATACATCGCTTGACCCAAGGCAACTCTGATCGTGAGACAGTAATAAACTCAAGAGCATCAGCATGATTGAGATCTAAATGACACACAATCGCACCATTACGATAGGTACCACCTCTCCTCAGTATCTCATTTAAGGTGCTGTAGATTTTGGCGAATGATACTGGTCCGCTTGCAACAAGCTTGTCATTTCCTTTTGTTGATTCCGTTCCTTTGGGTCGCAGTTCCGACAAGTGGACCGCGCAGCCTGCTCCATTTCGTAAAGCATAAGAAGCAAATCTCCAGCTTGCTTCAATTCCATCAGTTCCCTCCATAGAATCTTGGACGACAAAAACCGTGCACGACACCGGCAACCTAGACGTTGGGTTATCCAACCAAGATTGGACACGTCCCGTGCGAGAAATAAGTGAGGTGGTCATTCGATAATAAGATCTTGCAAATTAGGTTCTTTATAATTTGGTCCTTTTAGGACCTTCCCGTCAGGACGGTAGATTGGTTTGCCGTGCTCATCAAGTTTTGACATGTTTGAATCATGGATGCGGCACATTGCTTCGTCAAGATCCCATTCTTGTGATGCAGCAAATTGGTAGCAAACATATACAAGGTCTGCTAGTTCTTTCAGTTGCTCACAATCATCTTTCATGTGGTAAGCTTCATGGAATTCAGACCATTCTTCATCGATCAAAGATTTCTGAATCGAACGCTGTTCTTTCCCAGTCATCAAAATATATGCTGAGCGGAACTGTTCGGCCATCGTCATCAGGCTGCGATGAATGTAAGAGTTCATTTTCAAGGTAGTGGATAGCTTTTTTAAGGTCTTCAACCTTTGTGTCAGGACTTTTGTAACCGGCACGGCAAATATATTTAATAGCATTGCCGAGATGGTAACTGAGTTGTTGATCGCGGATAAAATCCCATACCTCTATGCTTCCTCGGATGTAGTGAGAAGGGGACGGCTGGGCCATTTTTTTACTAGGTTGGTAACAGTGTTTGCAAGGCAGAAGTTCTGCTTTTGCAGGGCAAGGTAAACAGTAATAATATCTTTTTTGTCAGCGTCTTTTAACAAGTCTTCAATCTGTCGAAGCTTGAACTGTTGCTCCATCGTCAGTTCGATTACTGGCGGTGGCGGGTAGCCATGGTATGACTCGTTCATTGATGGCGTCATAGTCAGTATGTTGTAAGATTTTTGCAAGACGTGCATTCATCAAAGCTGTTTCTTCACCCAATTCTTTGGACTCAAAAGCTTTGACAACTGTGTCCCATGTGTAACCATCTTTGTCTAACAAAGCAATAGCACGTTTAACGCCAATACCAGGAACGCCGCCATATCCATCTGTTTGGTCACCGGCAAGTGTTTGAATCAAATGCCAACGCATACCTTCCTCCTCTGTAACGTCAATGGTTTCATCAAGGTTGTATAGTTTGCCAGGGATTTGACGCATGTCTTTGTCTGGGCTGACAATGATGTTGCCAGGTTCAAAGGTTGCGTAGATACCCATAGCATCGTCGGCTTCTAGTTCAGGGATGCGAACTACTTTGTAACGTTGATCAAGTTTGTTGATAACTCGCCTATAACCACAAGGCTTTTTCCGATTTCGGTGACCCTTGTAATCTGGGTAAATTTTTTTTCTAAAATTCTTAGAGTCACTAAAAAACAGAATCACTTCTGGCGTGTCCCACATGAAGTGCTGTTTGATCTTTGTCAGTTCACGCTCAACACTTTTCAGTGCTTCACTAAACCTGCTGATGACAACAATAACGTCGTCACCCCAATCAATTTCATCCTCTGCTGCAGCACAGCATTTGTAGACAATAAAGTCAGCGTCAACTAGCAGTTTCATTTTTTAGAGTGGTACCAGGCAAAGAATTCGTCGCACTTAGCACGGCGACGTTCGTGCATGTAGGGATAGAAACGGATGATCAAATCGTGAATGTCTTTACGTCGGTGCAAAGACCAAAGACCATGAGGTTTGTGGTGTTCTTTGTCTGAAGGGTATTTACGAAGACCACTAACTTTTCCGACGCAATTGATAGCTTCGTAAAATGACCACAGAACATCCATGTCAGTCATTTTAACTTTCATCTCCCAACAATCACTTGATTTTTTATAAGTGAGACAACCTTCACCTTCGAAGATTCCGATAGCCCAGGCATAAGGGTCAGTGAACGTCAGCCCAACTGTATCCTTGCTTGGCTTCTGCTGCGATTGGTATTCTGAGATTGTAGTATTGTCCTGCATCTGCTGCAGTACGTTCGAGGCAAGTTGATAAGGAGTTTGCATAATTTGGGTGGGTTTCAAACTGCAGTTCGTCGTGGATAAATGCGAGCTGATTGCACGGTATATCCAGTTCTTTTGTTGCTGTATCGTTCAGTACCATCCAGCGTTTTGCTAAAACTCCGGACCCTGACTGAAGCAAATAGTTGAGAGATTTATGTTGACTATCAACCTTAATTGGTCTTCCGTCAATAGAAATTACGTAACCTTTTTTGCTGGCTTTTTTAATATCCGCAAGTAATTCTGCAAGACCATCAATAGCTAACACAAATGCGTTTCTAATTTCTGTACCTTTTTTCTTTGCAGCTGCGTCTTTTAGGGTAGAGTCAAAAGATTGTCCGATTTTGACGTCTCCGGCTCCATAAAGGAAGGCGTAGCTAACGGTTTTGACAGCACGTCTGGAGATTCCAATTTTGTCGGCATTAACTTGGTGAATGTCGCCATTGATGAGAATATCCGCGTAGCGACCCCCGTCATAGCGTGCAAGGTAATGAGCGAGCATCCTAAGTCCAATACCAGCAAGGTCGGCACCAACCATGATGTTCCCTGGCGTTGGTTTGAAGAGTTGTCTACAGTCATGATCAGAAGGTACTTGACTTAAATTTGGTTTACGATGTGCACAACGATGTGTGTTAGTTGCAACTGAGCAGTGATGATGTACTCGACTAGCAGTCGTACATAGCTTGAGCCATGCGTTCGTGCCTTGCGAGATCATCCCCAATTTCTTTGTAATAGTTAGACACTTCAGAAAGCCCTCGGCAATCGTAATCCCACTCGAAGCAACTTCCTTGAGTACATTCTCGTCGATTACTGCTTTGCCCGTTTCTGTTCGTAATGTTGGTTTCCATCCGTAATGTTCTCCCAAGAACCATGCAATGTGGTCCCGTGATGTGGGGTTGAGTTCAGTGATGCGGGTGAATGTTGCTCCGGCGATATACCCGTAGCGTCTGTTATTTGCCTTAGGAGTGAATTCCGATCTTGGCGCGTAAGCGTGCCCGTCGCGTAATACTGCACAAGTTTCTTCAAGTTCTGCTCTGAGAGAAGATGACAATTCCCATGCAGCGCGTTCATCAAAATACCATCCATGAAGTTCTTGTTGGGTGAGAAGTTGTGCAACCTGGTGTTCTAATTTTACGAACTCAGGTATTTGTGGAAGTGGTCGCATAGTTTGCGAGTGACGTTTACATCTTGTACGCAATAATCTTGCATCTCTTGACTCCAGTCTTGCCAGTCAGTGTTTTTTCCGAAAGACCCTTTGTATTCTCCCAACCTATACCCGTAGGATTCAAGTGAATGTCTACCGTATAGTTGTAGTGGCATTTGGTCCCAGTTACGGCCTTGATCAACTTTGATCATGTCTGTGTGATACAGACGCGACAACAACAAAGTGTCTACAACCATGGCGGTTGGTGAGAACCACGAGTAAATCTTGCGAAGACAGGGGATGTCGTAACCGATGACATTGTGTCCAACAATGACGTCAGCATCTTCGAGCCTTTGTACACCACGGGTGATCGGCTCAGCGTTACCTTGGTCGTTGTAAACAATCGTCTCACCAGTTTCCTGCTCATGAATAACAAGACAGTGGATCTTGGTAACATCATTAAGAAGACCGTTGCTTTCTAGATCGAATACTAGAGTGTTTCCAGACATAAGTCTTGTCAACAAATTGTGCACGTTTCACCATTTCAGGTGTGGGTGGGTTAGGTCGTTTAAGTTCAGAAATCTGGAATGTATTCAGGCTCCGTTGTTGATTTAGTTTCATTAAATTTACAGGTGGATAAATCGTAATCTAGTAAACACGCGATGCCAGTTTCGCCAGAATACCGATTTTTAAGGACTCGCACTGTCGTAGCATCGTGTTTAGATCCACTCTGCTGGTTTCGTTCGAGTGCAATAACGCTATCTGAGAGCTGAGCAATTGCAGCTGAGCCACGTAACTGGCCGAGAGTAACTCTTGCTCCTTCTTCATGGTTTTTATCCGATTGTGTTGTACGGCGGAGATGTGACACCAAAAACATGGCAATACCAGTTCGTTCCACCAGACTGCGAAGACGAGTCATGGTGATGTCCAGCATTCGCCGCTCGTCACCATCAAGACCAGACAAAAGAATACTTAGGTGATCAAGGAACACAACACGAGTCTCTAAACCCGCTGCCATGTACTCAATACGGTTGTAAATGTGATCAGGATCATAACTACCAAAACCGTCAAACAAATGAAGGTTCCAAGTAGCTATAGTCTTGTCAAAATAATTTGTCAGGTCTCGTTTGTTGTGCTCTCCAATATGGAGGGATTTTCCGACTGCTGATGACATGAGTCCGAGAGCAGTACGGCGGTTAGATTCTTCGAGTGCCAAATAACCGACTCGTTCTCCTTTATTAAGAAGGTCAGTTGCAATTGAACGACAGAAGGAGCTTTTTCCGATGCCAGACCCCGCAGTAATTGTTGTAAGCTCGCCAAACCTGATCCCGTGAAGCTTTGTTTGTAGTCCTTGAAATGGGTAGTCATGGTCAGCTGCTGGTGAGGGGGTGGTTACAACTTCTAGTAGGTCTTTGGCATCAATAATGCCATCAGGGGTGTATTGTTGGTGGTTGTAATTACAGACAGCTCTGACAGCTTCTGCATCACCTGCGGCTAAAGCCTCTGAGGCATCCTTGTAATCGTCTAGAAAGCCTATAAAGACTTTACCAGGTGGAAGTACACCTGCAGCATCCTTTGACGCCTGTACACCGGCAGAATCGTTGTCAAAAAATAAAACTACTTTGTCGTAGTGTGCAATCCATTCATAGTTATGTTGAATTGCTTTTTTGGCCGCGGCTGCACCGTTAGGGATGCTGACTACGTCCCAAGGCTGTGCCTCGTAACAAGCCATTGCATCCATTTCACCCTCTGTGATTACAAGCTTTTTTTGTTTGCTTGTAGTCTTGTGGCGAAAGTTTTGCATACCGAACAAAGTTTTGACTTCCCCTTCGCAACGAAAGTCTTTGTCCTTTGTCCTTACCTTAGCCCCAAGTAACTTTCCATCCACATCATAATAATAATGCCGAAGAACTTGTCCATCCTTGTAGGTTTTGAAGAGTTCAGCTGTTTTTTCGCTGATCTTTCGTTGAGCCAACCTTGAAGCTGAACCTTGAAGATCGACGGCAGACATTGTGTGATTGTGAAAGGACGGCGTGCCACTACCGTGCGTGCGGTGGTGACACTTGTGACAAAACGTGTGGTCATCGGTGTAAATCGCGTTGGCGTCAGAGGAACCGCAGTTGGGGCACGAAATGTGCCGTATAAATTCGTTCTCTACATGAGCCACGTTACCGGGATGTTCTTGAAAGAGCACCATAAAATGCCTATTCGCTCACAGTATTGGGCGTAAGTAGTTTTAGATTTTTTAGATATTGTGTTGTAAGGAGCTTGAAAGACCATGCGAAGGTCAAGGTCAGGGTTTTGTTCCTTGACTGCTTTAACCTTGCGCCTATCCTTGCTGTCCCAATACCCTTTACATTCCAGGTGCACCCCGTTAGGAAGAATGAAATCTGGTTTGTAGATGTGGGCAATGGTGTAATTAACCTTGACAGTTTCGTATTGGTACTTGACGTCAAGGTCAACCAACAGGTCAGCTACCTTTTCTTCAAGCCTTGACCTGAACGCCATTAGAAATCATCAAAGGCTTCGCCATTACTGACGTCGTTGACAACGTTAGGCTCGCTTTGCTTGTAACCTTTGGTTTTGCCAAACAAATCTGCAACGTCAGTGTCGTCCATATCACCGACATCTGTACCAGCTTCAGATGAAACCGAGACAATCTGAACACCGACTAATTTAAGAGTAGTGCCATAGGTGACACCATCCTTTAAAACGTATGGCTTTTGGTAAAAGGCAAGCTTGACTTTGCTGCCGCTGTACACCGGGATGTTGTCATCAGTAATAACAGTCCCTTCAGTGTCTACAATGACAGGTTTGGTCTCGTCTTTCCACGAAAACTTGACTTTGTATTTACCCTGTGCAACTTCCTCCCAAGGTTCAGGCTTGAGGGTAGAACGCTTAGGGTTTTTAAGTTTAGACTCAGCCCATGCAAGACTGCCTGGACGATCAGTTTCAAGTTGATCAACCATGTCATTATCGACAATGGCAGAAAGACTGAAGCCAAATTTGTTTGGTTTGAGTACAGCTTGAAAGCCTTCAAGAATGACAGGCTCTTCAGTTTTAAAAATGGTGCGGGCCATTAACAAAAAAAGTAGGTGGAATGAATTACGGTTGACGGTTCTAAGTCACCGATAATTGGAGGTTTTGTTTCTGCACCGATTTGTTGTGCAAATGTTGTGAGGTAGTCATGCTCCGCAAATAGGTGCATGTATGTCTCACGAACAATGGCTGATAAAACACCCATGTCAGTAGCACGACATAGAACCGAGTCGTGTATGAGGGAAATCGGTGCGTCGAAACGGAATGTAGATAGACACAAGAGACTTGCATCAAGACTGTGGATAAGATTCGGAGCAGTAGCGTTTTTGTGATGTGCTTTGTCAACTTTGTCGGTGTCACCCGTAGCAACTTTGACTTGACATCTACCCAGTAATTGAAGATCAATACGCTGGGTTTGATATTTCATAAGACGTTGTGTAACAATAAAACCAGACGGTGTTACCCATTCGATTTGTTGTTCACCACGATCAATGGCAGCAGCTACTTCCTTTTCAATCCACTTCATTACACGCATCGGACCAGGAACAACCTCGTCCATAGCATTTCTAACAGCCTTGACTACTGCTGTCAGTTCTTCCTTTTTGACTTCAACACCTTTCTCTTTTAAGGCATCACGAATGTATGACCTATTGGAATAAGGCTTAGCGTTGTAAGGAATTGTCATAACTGTTCGCTTGGTTACCTTCCGATCCATAAAAGGTTGGATCCTTTCTGGAACGTCTGGTTTTGCTTGTTCAGCTATAACTTTGTATGCGTCCTGTGGCTTGTCACCTGGGACAACATTGACTAACTTTGCAGTTGATTTGTCGCGTGCAAGTCCTGCCAAGATTTGTAAACCTGAGCATGTTGCGTCTGTGGCAACCATCAAGTTTGTAAACTGACGGTTACAATCTATGACACAAGCATAGTATTCCTCACAAGCTGCAAGGAATTGCCAAGGTTCATCAGCAGCTTCCCATTCAGGTAAGTTGCCAATTGGATCTGTGGCTACACGTTTAATTAGATCGTGGTTGTTATCAACCCAGACCTGTCTGTCGTGCATTGTGTCTTTATCAAGACCATATGTTGTGGCAACCTGAAAGGCTAGCCAACGTTCAGACTCTGGGGTGACAAAGGCTGACACATGGAACTTAAGTAATGACTTTCCAAAGTCTGTGTCTTGTGGTGTCAAGAACGCAGGGATTGGGTAGACCCTGGATCTATAATCAAACGACCAAGGAATAAAGAACTTTTTTTTGTTCTTAAATACTTTGACAGCATTCATGGTCATCCGTGTCCTACAAGACTTTTGGAATGCTTGTGAATTGAGGTTCATAACCTCTGCTGCACGTCGCCTGTAATCCTTCCGAGAGTCGTAGTTCTCAGCGATGTCTACAGGCTTTGGTGGCAGTGGTATCTCAACCACAGGAACAAACTTTCCAACAGCTATACCCTTTGTCATGAGCGTCTCAGCAACACCCACTACAAATTGGTTTAGGGTGTAGGCAACCTTTTGAATCTTGTTCAAAAAAGCTATTGGTGTTTCTCCCTGTATACGGGAGGGGTTACCGCGTCGTACCATGTCATAGCCTTTCATGACCTCGTTCAAGATGTATCCACCTTGAGTTTCATTAGACCAATCATTAGGTTCAATGAGCATCGGCCAAGCAATCGGACTGAATAGTTCAGCCGTTGCCATCACCTGGTCTTTAATGGCTATGAATTCAGGTGTAGGTACAACGTACGTGCGAGTCTTGCGACCCTCTCGCTGCATGTTTGTCATAAACCAATTGGAAGACAGACATATGCAATCAAGCAGCCAGCCACCTAACCGGATGCGGTTGGCACGTCCCCACGTTTTCCAATGTTCGACATCACATCGATTCATCAGAGTCCGTATGACAACCACCTTTTGATGTGTGCCAATAGACTTGTGCCAATAGTTTTCCTTCAGGCTATGAAGTAACCCTGGCACGTTCGTTTCGTAGTGCCTCATCATGCACTCGTTTTCGATAGCCTTGCCGATGGCGTCTGTGACGCTTGATACAAGATTAGCTTTCGATTTAGTGCTAAAGACTTTGTCGAACGTGATCTTGCAAGCAATAGCTGCTGCGGCTTCAGGTTCTAAGTCTTTGAGATACTCATAAATCTCTTTGAAGTTGACACCCGCTTGTCCTTTGATCAAGCGTAGCCGAGTTGCATCAATACGACCCACCACGTGAGGGATAAGGTCCCTAATAGAAGCCACCCCGTAAACGGAAGAACTTGCATAGCTTTTTTCCTCAAGGTTGCGTGTGTTTGCATGTAGATGATCTAGCCCTTGTCGGATTTGTTCTCGTTCAAGGGCAATTTGTTGATCAATTTCAAATGGTGTCGGCATCCTCTGGTAGGTATTTAACTGAGTTCATGTCATCGATTTGTTCGTGCATTAACTCAATAATTTCTTCTTTGTGTGGATGTTTATCCAACTCAGTGATGAGCCGTGCAAATTGCAAATCAGTCATCATCAAACTCCTGTGATAGCTCGGGGTGCACGTAGTACAACGCTTCTTCAGCACAGACAATTAACTCGTGCGTTTTGTAGGTCATGTATTGTTTAATCTTGTTTTCAGCGTATGACATGCGTTTGTATACATGTTCAGTGACTTTGCTGTTTTCAAGATTTGTGGCACGAATGACACATGTAACGTCCACGGGAAGTTCCCAACCAGCAACCTTCCATTCCATAAAATCTTCGTAGAAGATGGATTGAAACATACTGGCTGGGGTTTCCTTGTACTTACGCCATTTATTCGGGAAATACTTACTCATCGATTAACCGTACGTCTAATAGTTCTGAAGCTTTGTCATTGGACAGTTCTAAGGCGTGCCAGGCGGCATCTTCAGGACTGGCGGCAAGAATGTAAATACTCTCGTCACTTAGACACACTTCATAACTCTTTAGTTCGGTTCCGAGTAGCTCGTCTAGCCCGTCGTGGTTTTGGTTTAGCGGGTTCTCCGATATAGGATCCCCGTTCTGCCAAGTCCTTGTAAATGGAGTGCCATTTGTGCTTTTCGTCGAAGTAATACAACCAACAATGGATTGCATTACGGATGAAAAAGTCTTCATCCAACGCTTTTGCTTTCCCATCGTTAGCTGGTGCATTAGAAGTGGACATGTTTTTACATGTGATTGTGAAAAGAAGATATTCAATTTTCTAGGTTCTGCAGGAATTGAGCTATGCCCTTCCCGCACTTACAACATAGTGGCTATTGACCGTGAGTCTATAAATCAATTGTTAAAGTGGCACAAGGCAAAAACCTATTTTGTTTGTTTCATGCTTTACAGGTTGTCTTTACATTGTATAGACACAAAAAAAGACCCCCGCCGACACAGCAGGGGCCAAGTTCTCTCCCAAACCTATACTAGATACGTCCTTGTGTACTGTCTTGTGACACTTCGGGATTAGGTGATCATCTTAGTGTTTTCATTAGGTTCTTCATGTGCCTCAGGACCGAAACCCTCAGCAACAATCTGAGCTTTGTTGACAGTTGCAGGTTCAGCCTTAGCGTCCTTGTCAACAAATGAAGCAAACCAATCACGTAGTGAATCTCCTGTGGGTGTACCTTTAGGCCAAGAAATGAACTTGAGTGCTTTCTTAGTGTCCGTAAAACTACAGCTGGTGTGAGGTTTCCAAACTGTGTAAGTGATGGGATGTCCCTCACGGTTGTGTTTGCGCTCAATCCACAAACCAGTCGCTGTGAAGTAATCAGATTTCATTTACACACTTAATGTGTTTGATGTGTTGATCGACCCACTCCAGTGCTTCGTCCTGTTGCCAGTCAAACCAACAATCACTGACGATCGTGGTTAAGACTTCTTCCATGTTTTTGCATTGCCTTAGCTTTGTTTTCAGCTCTTCGGAAACAATCATAAAAACTCCGTTCAAGTGTGGTTAATGGAATGGATGGGTCCTTGAGTGCAAGCCGTGCACGTTGTTTGGCTTTACTCATGTAATCCTTTGGGTTGTTATACCAATGGTTGAGACGTTCGTTACTCAAGCTGCTGTACAGTAGTGATCTGTACTCTAGACAAAGTTTTAGGTATTTCTACCAATGCCAGGGTTATGGCGTGGTTTGCTGACACAGCTTTGACCGTGACGTGTCCACTTGAACCTTGTCCCGTGGTGCGAATTTTGCCTGCATACTTGACAAACCATTTGTGAAAATTCATTTTTGTTGAGCGATCAGCCAATCATTGAAGGTTTGAGACGCTCACCATGCATCGTGACTACTGTGAAGCCTAGGGATTCAATCTTTGCGATGTCATGTGGCCGTAGTGTTTTGCTACATGTGAGTCCCTGGAATGTTTCGGCTTGGTCATTGACTGGATAGGCCAACGGTCTGCCGTACACTTGTTTGATTTCGTAGACAGCGAGGTGCGTGCCGTCACTGACTGATCGGGCGTGTTGTAGTCGTGTGATTGCGTCCATGGGATGTGATTGTGATTATTTGGCAGGGATGCAGCCGTCAGGCACACCGCCAGCCGCGAGAACTTTTTTATCGATCTCTGGAATAAATATACCTAGACCAGGATCTTCTCGCTTAATTAACATCGCAGGTGGTTGATTGCCACTTGCATTCATTACATAATCAACAAGTTTTTGATACACCTCAGGTGGTATATCTTTTGCATTATCATACTCTGTATCATGTTTGCGCCCGTAAAAATAAACACTACGAGAACCACATGAGTCAGTCCAATGCAATTTAAACCCGTTGTGTTCAAATGATTCAACAATCCCACCATGAGATCGTGAAACAATTACAACTTGCGGCCATGATGTCCTGGCTTTGTGCCATTCGTGGTTTAGTGTCCAGCTTTGACCTGCTGCCTCTGCTTTCGCAATGCGATCAGCACAGCGTTGCAGGATCTCTGCTTTTGTGTTACCAAACATTGTGCCGTTGCCGATCTTGACAGACCAACGTTGTTTCATTCCTTTGAGTGGAATCATGGCTGCGTCCATGGGATGTGATTGTGAAGGTCAGAAAATATACCCGGCTTGAAATGTTGCCGGGTTGATGTTACTTAGTGGTAAATGTTATGCAACAGGTTTAGCAATAGCTCGGCTTATTAAAATGTTTGCTGCTGCTTTACATGTACAAACACCGGCACTAAGTGACCACAACTGTCCCGTAGATTTCACCAGTTCGTTGTCAATCCACGGGTAGATTACGCGGGCTGCATCATCCCATCGGTTTAGTGCAATGGTGTTAAGTGCTGAATCTTCACGATGTGCCTTAACTAATTCTTCAGGGCTGAACTTGCCTGCTATGTATGAAACAATAGGCTCAATTGCAAACTGTTCATAAAATGCTTGGTGCATAGTGCTGCGCTCTTCGGAGTTACCTTGAAAGGCTAGATACTGTTTACGGGTGATCATGATTCAATGGTGACAATGTGGGCGTAGGATTCAGAATTGTTTTGCCTGAGTAGCTTGCATTCTTTACGGGCTAGGTCACGATCTTCAAAGGTTTCAAGCGTGATTGTCTTGTAATAACCAATAGAAGAGCCAACAAAACGCCGGTCTCTTAGTTCGTAAAGCGTCATCGGTTGCACTCCTGGTAGGTTTTGTCGGTGTTGTTGGCACAGCTTAGGGCTGTTGTGTAGTCTGTCCAGATAGCAAGGGCTACAAGGGCAGTAGATAGGGCGAGCAGTGTTCTCACTGTGCACAGAATGCAAAGGGTAGATCAGGCAGGTCTAGGTTCCGGTCTGAGTGCTTACGGCGGATGCTGTAGATATGCATGTATCCACGGCATGAGCGACGGAGACGGAGGCGACGGGCTGCAGTGGTGACGTCGACGTATTCAGTGACGGGACACCAGCCATCATCACAGCCGAAGTATTGAAAGACGCGATACATGAGAGGGAGAGCAACACAGGTGAGTTGGTTTGGTCCGGTTGCTTACAGCCATCATTGCCCTGACCCTGACCAGTGTCAACCCTCAGTACGATAAGTCTTGCTTATCACTAATGATAAGGCTGGCTTATGTGCCGCGACAGATTGAGTGAGATTGAGGGAGGCAGAGTACGGCACGGATCTGATACGGTTTTGTGTAGATATACCCCCTCCCCCTCTGCGTATCTGCATTACACACAGGTACGCGAAGCCTCAAAACACCAGTAATAGCAAGGGTTTACAGCTGCCAGGACCTGTTCTGGACTGGACAAACTGGACAAACAGGGGGGGTATAGGGGGGTACCGCGGCCACGCCATCACGAGGATAGGCTTCACAAATTTCTGTCATTTTCTTGAGCCTTCTTCTTAGCCCAACACTTAAGACAGGTAACCTCATTAATCGGATAATTAATATTTACCGGTACATCTACACCACATTCCTTACATTTCATGCTTTTTACCTCATCTAATTGAAAGTCCATCTATTTACCGTTAATAGTGTTAATAGTATCCAGGATACTGAATCCTTTTAAAAGGATCATCATTAAGCGATGATCGCTTTAAACCTATTCACCCTACTCTAAATACATATTAAAAGTATACTTTAATTATTTATTTAACCAATCTACTTAAAAGATTCACCCAATGTCCAAAAAGCGGACATTACTAGAATAAGTAAAGGGACTGGATTGTCTACTTAGCACCGTAGGTGCGGTAGACGGTCTAGTCCCTAGCCACAGGAAGAATTGAGTCCACCCTTCTCTCCTCTCCCTGTATACGGGAGGTCTTAAGATAAGACAGGTTAAGACAGTAGGTTATGACTGGATTGTCAGGTTGCGCCTGCGGCGCTTAGAATGGCTAATATATTTAGCGAATTGTCCACTTGTGAACGAATGTTTGTCTAGCTTGTTGTCTTTGGTCTTTATTGAGACCCAAAACAAGATGATTAGCTGATCCTTGGGGATCTTCAATAGATGCACGAAGTATGTCGTTCCATTCTTCACGTTTTCTTTGGTTGACAGCTTCTTGAGCCGAGATAGACATACAGTCAGTGAAGTATTTGACACCTTGAGCCAGTGCATCGAGCCGGTCGTCATGCTTGACGGCACCTTTTTCACGACACATCCGAGACATCTGGTAGAACAGCATGTAAAGAAGACGTTTTTCGGGTGCTTCGTCTTTGTTCGACTTGTAGTCCCAATCAATGACGTCTTTGTCAACCACCAATCTGTGTTGGTTCATAATGGGTTCAAGGGCATCAATGATGCGGTCTTCTTTGCGTACGTTGGCACGGACCTCTTCAACGTCTATTGCTTGTTTAGTTTGTTGAAGGTGTTTTTTAAACAGCTCAGCTACGATGCCATCACCAAAGTTAGTCTCAATAACGAGTTTAGTTACGTTGTACTTTTTACAGTATCTTAGAATGTCCAATAGTGTGTTGTCTGAGTATCCATCCTTGTAAGCACACATTTGGTGCAAGTACAAAAAACCATTTCGTTGGGATATAAAAGCTGCAGCCGTTTCATCTGTTCCTCGACCCGACGGGTCAACACTGCAGATTGTTTCGGCGTAAGGATGCCATTCTCCTTGGAGTTGCATTGGAGAGTAGAAATAATCTCCAGGAAGACCGACTGTTGGTAATTCTTTGATGACGTTTCTTGGGTCTGAGCACCAGATAACGGAGTCAGGAGCGGTAGTAGGATTAACGGCAGTGACGACAAGGTCAGCCATTTTAAGGGGGAATTTTTCACTGTCACTAAGGGATGTATCCAGCATAAACTGGAGAAGGAAATTGGAACGTCCCATAGCTGCTTCACGTTCAATAAGGTCATTATCAGCGAAGCGATCAGGGTCAGTAACGTTCCACGGTTCTGCACCGTTGTCTATGTCGGCCACCAGCTGCGGCGCTAAGAGGCCTTCGTACTGGCTAACCTTCCTAGGGTACCTAGCAGGCCAAATAAAGGGCTTGTAGGACCTCTCAGCTAGCTTAGAATAGACAGTAAAGGATGTTTGAGGGGTACCAAGGTAACAAATACGGCTATCTGCTTTAGGAGTAAGGATAGATTCAGCTTCTGTACATAGTTGAAGTAGTTTTTCTCGCATGAGTTCGGTCATGGAGTTACCTGGTACTTCAATGTCATCAAGAATCATTAAGTCAGCACGGCTACCAGTAAGTTGACCAGTAATTCCCACTGATTTAACAGACGGAGCTTGGTGAGGACTGCAAAGCACATCAAAAGATATGCGGGACCAACGGGCGTCATCAGATTTAGGACGCAAATAAGCCAACCACGGTGTTTCAATGATTAGTTTTTGTAGGAAGATAGACATGTTGTCAGCACGTTCTTTCGACGCACTGATAATCATTATCTTTTTTTCAGGGTTATTGAAAAGCGTCCACAGAACAAAGGCTCCAGTAATCCACGATTTTCCCACACCACGGAAAGCTTGTATTTGTAGACGTTTAGGTCCATGTTGAAGATAGTCTGCGATTGCATACTGGGCACGGGTAGGGGAGGGCAGATCAAGCTGCTGCCACAATGCTTGCAGGAACAGCTTGAAATCATTCTGTAACGCCTCAAGGACGTTGTTCATTTATTTCATTTTGGTGTTGTAGCGTTTACCACGCCACGTAAATTCTTTTTTACCAGCTTTACGTGCAGCGGCAAAAGCCCGGTCAAAGTTAGAAGCAACAGCTTTACGACTAAGTTCTTTTTCTTTTTTCTTGTAGTCTTTGCCCATGCTAGACATGGGTTTGCCAGTACCTTTTTTTGAAGAAGATTTACGGCTAGCAAGTGCTTCAGCCACCAATGAAGCAGCAGCTACAACCTTTGCAGGTAAGTCAGACCGAGGATTAATAAGGGTGCCAACCTTAGCTGCAGTACCAAGTTTCACACCAGGTGTTGGTACTTTTGGTAAATTACTGGTAGTTTTAGTAGCAGGTGTGTTACGGCTACCAATCAAACCACTAACACGTCGGCTAGGGCCTTGCTGTGGAGGTGTTGCCGGGCCTTGTGCACCACGAGGTGCGCCTGTGGCGTTGCGGGTCACACCACGACCACGGGTCACACGATCTTTAGAACCAGTGTCACGTGCAGTTTGTGCACCTTTGATGCGTTGTGGGCGGCGCTTGCTGCTAGTGACTGGAGTTTTAGCGGTTAGACGACCGCGACGATTGTAAGTACGTTTTGCCATTTACTTGCGAATAAATTTGCCGTTTTTAAAGATCATTAAATTACCAAAAGGTTTTTTATACATATCACCTTCTTTAGGATTTTTTGGAGGGTTCATAGGTATCTTTGGTTTAGAAAACGCTGTTTTTTGATCACGTCTTCTTCTTGCACTTTGTGCTTCACGTAGGTTGCGCCGCAGACCCCGCTCACGTGGATCTTCTTTAGTCACCTGTGAACGTCCAGAACCAGACACACGTTTTTTAACAGTAGGTGACGGTGGATTTGATTTGCGGAAACTACCTTGCACACCAGAACCTTGTGGTTTTGTTTGGGCAGTTACAGTAGGTTGTGTTTTTTTTGCAGGTTGTGTAGTTGGTTTGCTACTTTTTTGAGTAACAGCTTTTGGCTTGGGGTTAGCTGGGTTGTCACCAGCAGCCTTCATGGCTTTGTAGGTATCAAAAATCTTTTTTTGTGCTTTGGTAGGACTTTTAAGCTTAGACATATTAGTCTTAGCCCAAGTGTACATAGCAGCAGACAATTTAGATTTTGGTGTTGCTGGTGCCTTACTTTGCGACATGTTAGCAATTTTTTGGGCATCAGCTTTTTCTTTTTTGGTAGCTTTTCCAAGACCAAAATCGTTTGGTTTTTTCTTTTCGTAACGTGCCATTACTTAATGTGTGAATAAATAAGAGTTTCTCTAAGCCGATTGATTCCAAATGTTTGTCTCATCCAAGACAACCAATTGGTACTTCCTTTTGCCTGATTACAATGTTTGCAGCTAGGTACGAGATTGCTTGTAATATCTTCGCCACCAAAGGTTTTAGGGTGAACGTGATCCAAAGTAAGTTCGTGTAATTCATAGGTTTCTCCACAGTAAACACATGTGCATCCAAAGTGTTCTTTGATGCTGCGCCTCCAAAGGCGCTTGGCTTCAGAGGACGTCATGGTTAATAGGTTTTGTAAGTAGTGATCAGGCGTTGGAAGTAAAGGGGTCATGTGAGCGCAGTGAACTGCTATGCGTAGCGTTGCTTCATTCGTGGACGGCGGCGATTAGTAGATGCGTTTTCTGTTTTACCTTTGCCAGGTCCAGTGTGTGAGGCATCTTTACCGTCTCCATTTCCGTATGTACCAAGCTTTTTATTTAGCTTGTTAGCAGCAGTACGAATCCTGAGTCCCTCTTTAGTTTTGTTGTAGTCACCTTGCTGTTTTAGGCGGCGTTTACGTGCAGCAGGGTTTTGTTTGTAGTACGTAGATGTTTTCATCGGCCATGTAGCCTAGATTGTACAAGTTCAGGATCAACTTCAGGCATAATGGCTGCCAACTTTGCTAAGGGGCTGCTTTCCATTGCAACACCATTAATGTCGTTGGTTTTAAGCCAATCACAGGCGGCTTTTAGGTCTTGGGTGGTAGCATCACCGGACTTAATCCGGCTAAGAAACTCTTTAGTGACTAGATTATGCAGTTCGTTAAATTGATCCTCTGTAGCTTTCTTTTTCATACGTTGTAGCCTTTGCGTTGCCCCGGCAATTTTGCTTGTTTAATGGTGGGTGCAATGCCAAGACCAGGATAATATTTAACTGGCGTAGATTTAGCAGGTTTAGCGTCTTTAATTGACGGCCATTTCTTTTTATTAGGCATTTTTCATTACAATTTTGTCAATTTTAGTCTCAATGCGAATCATGTGATCCTCAATTTTTTGGATTGCTGTTGTAAAATCTTCCTTTGGTACGTAGTTAGTTGCTACACGCAGTTCAAAGGTGTCTAAGCGTCGGTCCATTTCTGTGATTCGTCCGTACAGACGATTTGTCAGAGCAGCACCGGCTGCAATTATTGCAACAGCAGCCGATACAGCTGCTTCAATCATTTTTTATAAGGGAAACAATAGGTACAATGTCGTGACAAAGGACTTCGACACGACTGCCGGGTCTAAAGGTAAACCCGTTTTTCATAATTTCTGTGCATTTTAAAGCACGAACAAGTTCGTAGTCAAGACGCATCTTTTGTTCATGCTTGCGGGCGATAGCTTTACAGGTTTCTATCATTCCACCATCTAGTGGAACAGAAAAGTTCAGCTGTACGCCGTAGTTATTGCTGCGTACATACCCCTCGTTATCGAAAGGAATAGTATCGTTGCCCATATAAAAGGGCGAGAACTGCATGGTTGTTCCATTACAACTACTGTTTGCTGCAAAGTATTGTCTAGACGGTGCTCCATTGTTCTGGAATTGCACCGCCTGATTGGTTACATTGCCTGTTGCAGCAGCTACAGGGCTAGATGTATTTTTAACTGTTGGGTCTTCGTTTGCGTAGACTGGTGCTATTGAGAGAAGACCGATAAGGATGTAGTAACAGTAGATTGCTCGATTGTTTCTGTTACTAGGCTGTCTTGAATCTTTCCTGCTGATCTCGTTACAATCTCTCGGTGAAATTGCTCGCCAGCGGTGGTGACTGAATATGTTGTAGCGGTGTCTGCGATGTCGCCGCTCGGTGTTACGTTTGTTCCAGACCATGATGAATAATCACCACCGTAGACATTTGTAGCAATGGTTCGGTCAATATCAATGGTGGTAGTTGTTGTTGACTGCATTGAACCTTGCGTAAAGTTAGGGGTTACTTGAGCAGCAGCTGGGCTAGCTAACATCATCAACAAAATAAGACGTTTCATTCTTCTTTCTTTTTAGAATCAGGAGTTTTAGGATTCGTTTTACTGTTAGATGTAGTCAGTCCAAAAGTTGCTAGTGCACCTGTAAAGACAGAAGCTACAAAAGTAATATCACCACCACTTTGTCCTTTTTTAATCATAGGCAAGTCAACATAATTAAGAGTGATAATAAAACCACTCCATACGACAACACCTAGACGGACAAAAGTGCCAAGGATCTGTAATTCATCCTCAGTATTTTCCTTAACTTTTTCTAGGAAACCTTTGGTTTCTTCTTTTTTGTTAGCTTGTTCCATGCTTGCTTAAATATGGGTTTCATAAGCATCACTAAGTATTTAAACAGTGATGTAGCAGCAAGGGTGGCAGCTACAGAGATGAACGCTGTAGTTGCTGCTGTAGTCATGATCGTAGTAGTCGGCATTGGGACTTCAATGTCCGTAAATGGGACTTGTATGATCTGAGCTTCAGGTGGAGTAATAGGTGGGGTTACTGGTTTGGTAGTAGGAGTCTTGGTTTTTC
>Ga0181415_1000023_pt1 | contig 37905 bp, 54 predicted proteins | sample 38SPOviralmetaG_FD_130140 | JGI IMG/M metagenome (GOLD analysis project Ga0181415, IMG submission 130140) | Marine viral communities from the oligotrophic San Pedro Time Series (SPOT) site, San Pedro Channel, CA, USA - 38 SPOT_SRF_2012-12-11 | ecosystem: Environmental > Aquatic > Marine > Strait...
TCATTCTCACATTAGTGGTGGTCTTAGTAAGATCAACACAGCGGATAACGTGTTTGGTATCTTTACAAGTCGTGCTATGCGCGAGCGTGGACGCTATCAGATACAGTTAATGAAAACTAGAAGTAGTAGCGGCGTTGGTCAAAAGATTGATTTAGAGTTTGATATTGAAAGTTTACGCATCCGGGACTTGGGAGAGGATGAGGAGTATCAACAGTTTAAGAAACAGTCAAGCAGTATCTATGATCAACTTAAAAATAAAGATAGCGGGGGCGTAGTCACTGCGCCAGATCAAGAAGCAAACAAGATTACTGCAAGTGTACAAAGCAGTAAACTAAAAAACATGCTTGCTGGACTTAAGACTAGTGACTAAGGTATTGATCTAGTCTGTAGCCTTTTGCATCATAGCAATCAATATAACGAGCACCATTGCTCATGCGTATCTTTCCACTGCCCGCAACTACATCACTGTCTCTATATCCAAACGGCTTTTTAATAGTAACATCTACATATTCGCCATTGTTTACACCCAGTGTTACAAATGTAACATAGCGTCCTTGTTCACCTCGAAACACACGCCCATTAGCAACTAAGCCTGCAAAGTTTACTCTATCGCCCCAGGTCTCCTGTATAAACATACTGGGCATAAACTCTGGCTGTGTCCAGTATCCGTGACGTTTGTATTGTTGCTGTGGAGATTCTGTAATTCCATTTGGATATCCTAAGTCACGCAGATCCCAACCTGCATTCTTTGCTTCTGTTTTGTGTACCCAGCGTCTGTAACTGCCCTGACAATGTTTAAGTGCAGCACGCCAAAACTCTTTTGGGTTGTGTGCTTTATTATAGGCGAGTGCCCAGATAAGTCTGCCTAGATTTACAGCATGCGCTCTGCACAATCCAAAGTTACCAAGTCCATATAGTTCTTGTATAATTTCTTCCTTGCGTTCACTGTCGCCCATGCGCTCCATGAACTGCATAACTTTTTCTTCATCACGTTTTGCAAACGCACGACGATACATGTCTGCTTCATACATATCACAGTTGATAAGTTTTGCTATTTTTCTAATAGCATCATCTTCATATACAATAGTATCCTCTAGGCGTTGCTCAGTCCAGTCCTGAAAAAATGCTGCTTTTTGTCTGCCTGTAGTAGCAACAGGTCTAATAAGTGCAGTAGCGAATACGCAGTCTGCTTTGCTTTGTGGTTGTATTGCTTGGAAAAGTCTGCGCATTGCTGGCGACTCTGCTTGTGTTACACCAATAACATCTCCTCTACAAAGCATCTGACTTGTTTCAAAGTCCTCTTCAGGGTATGCTTCAAGTGGGGTATCGCTGTCTATTTCTAACAATTGGCTAAGTCCTCTGTTAGCGAGGATATCTATCTTAAGATGCTCTAAATCTTCTACTTCACGCTTGTCCAGTAGTATTTGATTGTCTGCGTTGATTAAACTTTTTGGTATCTTGTGATTGAATACAAGTACACCTCCGCAGTGTTTCGATATTGCTTTCTTTTTGCCTATTAGTTTTCGTTCGATTCTCATTGCTTCTTCCTTGTCTATGTCTAAATCTTCGTACTTAAAATTGCGAGGAAGTTTACCAGATGCGCCAAGACGGCGTGCCGCTTCTCTGCGGGCACCGCGCTCTTTATAGGTAACATAGTTGCTGATCCTGGCACTTTTGCCGGGCCATTTATCAAATATCCGTTGCATTACAGCGTTCTGTTGCCAATGTGGAAAGTCTATATCCACATCTGGTAAATCATCTCTCAAAGGATTTAGGAAACGTGCAACCGGTATTTGCCATCTTATGGGATCCACGTCTGTAATACCCAGTAGGTAACAGACGAGACTAGACCCTGCTGAACCGCGAGTCATATGAGTAATGTCACGGGTTAGCGTCAGTACATCGCAAATTGTGAGGAAGTAATCGACGAAACGAAGTTTGAGAATAATCTCTAGTTCTTCGATAAGCCTGTTATGATATTCAGCATTGTTCGGAATATGCCTTATGAATCTGCCTAGTAATCGTTCTAATTGAGCCGTTGCGTCCTTAGGTAACTTCATTGTGTGCCTTTGTTTGCCTAAATTCTTTTATTTGTGCCAAGTGTTGCAAGTTGCAACAGTTTTATTTATACCAGTTATAGATTGGTTTTAGAAAAAAGTGATTAAATAAGAGTACAATGAATAAATTTTGTGCTTTTTTAAGCAACGGTATTAACATTGAGAAACGTAGTCGAGGATATAGTGTAACACCCTGTTGTTGGTATGATGAAGAAATAATTATACCAGACCTTACACCCCAAAACATACAAACCGCTAGAAACAAATTTTCTCACATAGATAGTTGGGTTCCTGCATGCAATGCGTGTAAGACATTAGAAACGCATGGCGGCAGTAGTTTTAGACACAGTAGTTTTGACGTAGTAGTAGATGATGATGACACAGTACAGCATCTGGATTTGATGTTACACAATGTTTGCCAAAATGCTTGCATAATATGTAGTAGTGACTTTAGTAGTACTTGGTATAAACAAACTGGTGGTGTTAAACCTTTTATGTTTGACAAACTACAGTTTGAAAATCTAAAACAATTCAATCTGGACAATGTTCGCACCATACGTTTTAAAGGTGGAGAACCATTTGCAAATGATCTCCACTTGGACTTTCTTGCTCTTATAAAAAATCCAGAACAGTGTGATATACAATACACAGTAAGTGCGCAAACACTGCCCAGTCAGCGAACATGGGATACTATAAGCAAATTTCGTCTAGTAAAGATAGAGTTCAGTGCAGATGGTGTAGGCGAACAGTTTGAATATATACGCTATCCTCAGAAGTGGAGTAACTTTGTAAATAACTGCAAAACAATAAGACAGATTGCACCAGTAAATACACTGTTCCGTTTTAACTATACAGTAAATCCATTTAACATTGCCTATTTTGATAGGTTTCAACACTGGGTGGATACAGAGTTTGCAGACAATAGGCTAGGTGATCCAACAGAAATAAATTTGCATGAATGTACAGGCAACCTTGCGTGTGATAAAACTCCGCCAGCACTGATACAAACAATTAAAACTAACAACCTACAATTGCAAGGTATGATAAGCATGGATAGATACACAGAGCATGATAGTATGATAGCATACATGGACTTCTGGGATACACAGCGTAATCTAAACTGGCGTAGTGTGTTCCCAGAACTAGTACAGTATTATGAGTAAAACTTTTTGTGTTCAACCATGGTTAGGCAAAGACCTTCCAAGTCCATTTTTAGATAAAAGTCAATATGATAATTCTAGTTTTAGATACTGTTGCTGGATGACATACGATTATGATATTGAAAAAGTAAGACAGGATCTACTTGATGGTGTACCTAATAGTGCATGTTCAAAATGTTGGCAAGCAGAACAACGTGGAGAGTCTAGTCAAAGACAAATAAGAAACACACTAGCAGATAATCTTTATGATCTGAACATTGATAATTTAAAAGCAATGGTAAGCAAACAAGGATACACTCCCACTATCTATCAAGTTCCCACAAGCAATTTATGCAACGGTGCATGTATTATGTGCAGTGGTGCACTTAGCACTAAATGGCAAAGTATAGACAAAGAAAACAAAGAATACAAATATGAAATACTTGAGGATATACAAATAGAATATGACACTGCAAAGTTTGTGGAATTTGTGGGTGGAGAGCCACTGTTGGAACAACGTAATATAGAAATACTAGAACAACTAAATCCGGATTGTGTAATAAGTCTTGTAACAAATGGTAGTGTTGAAATAAACAAAAAACTTTTGCAAGTATTAGCAAAGTTTAAGCGTGTAATAATTTGTTTAAGTATAGATGGTATTGAACAAGTTTTTGAATACCAACGTTGGCCCTTACAGTGGAGTAAACTGTTGGAAAACTTAACCAAGTTTAGAGACTTACAGTGTGATATAAGTGTTAGTTATACTTCAACTAACGTAAATTTACCATACAAGCAACAAACCATAGACTGGATCACACAACAAGGATTACCCTACATTGTAAATGATGCAAGGTATCCAAGTTACTTTAATCCCAGTACGCCTATAGGTGTAGAAACCATAAGTGAATTAGATCGTCAGGATAAACTAAAAGGAATAGACCGACGAGATTATGGATTTAATTTTTAGCAATCTTTGCTTCATATGAGTCCATGCTGTGGTCTCTAGCACCATCAAATAATTCTAGTTTACTCCATGCACGAAAACGTCCACGCCAACTATCCTTAAACTTCTGCCAGGGTGTAAGTTTACGCAGATTACCATAGTAGTTGATGTAGTGTAGTTCACCATAGTGTCTAAATCCCATAATTGCAAATGGTACACGAGGAACAATATCATTGTTGTTTACATATCGGTGATTTTCAAACGTCTGCTTTGCAAGCCAATCTCTGCCTCCTACACGAGGACTTCCGTATGTATAGCAAGCAACTACTCTGTCGTTTAGTCTACTACTAGCAAGTGTTGCCATTGCACCACCTAAACTATGTCCACATATGTACAGTTGTTTTTCTTCACGTTTGCCATAGTTTATATGGTTCTCAACAGTATCCCATATACGCTCAAGGTAGTCGTAAAAGCCAGCATGTACCATGCCTTCAGTTTCACTAGGACGTTTCCATGCTTTGAGATCTGCTTTAATATCACTAAACTCTTTTGGCTCTGTGCCACGAAATGCAAGCACAATTCTTTCACTATTTTCTAGGAACAAACATTCTGCACCTTTATGATCTATAAGTTTTATTTTAGTATAACCCATTGTATGTGCTATAGGCTTACTGTCTTTTTCGGTCATGTATGCTATTTTCGCCAAGGTTGCAAAATGCAAACCAGGATTTTCTATAGTTGACATATTCTCTCTCCGTGTTACAATATGTAATAGTGTATTTAACCGATAAATACTAAAAAGATAGGGTAAAGTAATGCGTAAACAGACTAGAAGCATATTACACGAACTTAATACTATGATTGTTGAAAAAGATAGGCAACATGTTATGGAAAGTCGTGCAACAAATGTAATAGAAAGTGCAATTAATCTTATCAATGAAATGCACAAACACTACGATCCTGATACCGCAGGCGACTTAGAACGCAGGCTACTTAACAGTATTAAAAATCAGGATACAAAACGTTTTGTGCGAGGTATTAGACGGGTCAACGAAAGCAAATGCGCTTCAAAGAAATAGTAGCGGAAGCAGAAGGCAAAAATCTGCACCTTGAGCATATTGAAGATTTAGTTTTTCTTCAAGGCAAAAGTGGTGCCAGTAGTGCATTGCAATATATAAACAGTGTGCGAGACATGCTAGAAGAAGGTGGTGCTATATCACCTGCTAATAGTAGCGTAACTGTAAAGTGGGATGGTGCACCTGCTATCTTTACAGGCACAGATCCAGCAGACGGCAAGTTTTTTGTTGGTACAAAAGGTGTGTTTAGTAAAACAGGCAAACTTGTTAAAAGCACAGCAGACTTAGACAAGTATGGTTACAGTGGCGGCTTGCGTGAGAAACTAGCACTAGCACTAAAACTACTTCCTAGTCTAGGTATACAAGGCATACTGCAAGGCGACATGATGTATACAAAAGCAGATTTAGAAACTGCTGACATTGATGGCGAAGATAGTTTAGTATTTCAACCAAACACTATTGCATATGCAGTTCCAAAAAACAGTGAACTTGGTAAGCGCATTGCAGCAAGTCAAATGGGAATTATTTTTCACACAACTTATACAGGCGACAACATGGCAGACATGCAAGCAAGTTTTGGCGCCAATGTTGCAGAACTTAACAAAACAAGTGCAGTATGGTTTGATGACGCAACTTACAAAGACCTAAGTGGCACAGCAAGTTTAAGTAAAACAGAAAATGCACAAATGCTAAGAGGATTAAATGCTGCGGCTAAAGCATTGGGATCTGCAGACTTTGCCGCAGTCAGCGGCGAATACAAGGCACTGATGATGCAGTATGTAAATGCCCGCATTAGACGTGGTGATACACAAATAGATGACGTACAGAGTTTTGCTACAGATTTTACACAATGGTACAATGATTATATACAAAAAGAAATTGCAAAACTTAAGAACCAAGATCCCGCTAGTCCTGCAGTAAAAAGTCGTACAGATAAAATTGATGCACAGAATAAGTTTGTTAGTGATAACATGACAGGCATTGCAAGCGCACTAGCAGTTTACAAAGACATTATTGCTCTCAAAAATATGTTGATAAGTAAGTTAAATAAAGTGGATAGTATAAAATCACTACTACGAACAGACACAGGTTATACAGTAACAAATCCAGAAGGCTTTGTTGCAATAGGTAGTGACAGTGGTGCAGTTAAACTAGTTGACCGCATGGAGTTTAGTAAAAACAATTTCAATGCTGTTAAGAACTGGAGCAAGTAATGAGACTAAGAGAGTTTAAACAACCTCGACAGCGTATTAATGAAGCACCAATAGTTGCTGGTATACCTCTTGCGAAGTATCTTTATGGTTTACTAATTGCGGGCGGAGCAGCGATCGCTGGCAATCCAAATACAGCAAAAAATATTGATCGCTGGATAGACAGTAATCGTGACGAAGCACAAGTATACGCAGATGAAATAAAACGAGGACAAGACGCAGGCGCACTTCCTAAAGATCCAAGTGAACTAGGAAATGTAGCCTTTCCTATTGTAAGTGCTTTATCAAGTGCATGGGATTGGTTAACAGGTGGTAGTACTACAGGCAATAAGCCAGCACAACCCGGTGACTATGTAAAAGGTAAAGACGGTTTGTTACGCCGCAAAGAAACGGCTGCAAACATTAGTAAAATGATTGGCGATGTAATTGCAAGTAATAGCACTACATTTAGCAATCAAGCAAATGCTAGAAAAGCATTGCCAAGTTTAAAAGATGGCACAGTAGTAACTATAGATGGAAGAACATATAAAGTGGATCCTAATGCAGGCGGTGTATTAAGCAAAGAAAAGCGAGGTTTTGTTCCATACAAAGACATGGGTACTGTAACTGGTAGAACTACAACAGGACAAGTTGATGATATAGATGACTTTGAAGTAAGTCCAAGTACAAGCGCAGACGATGATGTTGTTACTACTCCTAAACCTAGTGCTGGCACTACTGGCACTAGTTGGTTGGATCGTGTAGGTGATGCAGTTGGTGGTGTTTTTAACACGGTTGCAGGCGCAGTAGGCGGATTATTTGGTGGTGATCGTAAAGATGATGTTAAACCTTCACTTGTTCCTCCTGATCAGGTTGATATTAACATAGGCAAAGATACTAGTAAAACAACATCAGGAGACACAACTAGTGCAGGCTCAACAACAAGACCAGATGACAAAACAAAACCCGAGCGTTTACCTCCACCTATTGTAAGACCAGGTGATGAAGCAGGTCAAGGAGTACCGGGTGCTACTTCAGGCACTAGTAGTGGCACTGGCACACAAGCAGGCACAGGCGCACAAGCAGGCACAGGTGCACAAGCAGGGACAGGCGCACAGACCCAGGCACAGACTGACGCAACAACTCAAGCACAAACTGATGCAACATCTCAAGTACAAACTAGGACAGAACCAGTTGTAACTAATCCAGCACAAATAATGCCTCCTCCTGCAGTAGCAGCACCACCAATTTCAAGTCCTGCGCCATCTGTCAAAACAGAACCTTATAAAGGACAGGACGTATTCTATACTGGTTGGCGTAAAGGTCCACCAAAGAAAATTGTTAGTTTAAGGAATAGATAATGGCATTTGAATTTATTAGAGAAGAAATAACAGAAGCACGTTATATTCGTAATGCTGGTGATACAGTGGGACGAAACATGGCAGATGTAGGTGAAAGTTTCTTTGAACAACTATTAATGCTACAACAGATGCGTTTTGAAAATCCTAAGTTTGCAGCCAAGTATGCAAAAGATACACTTAAATTTATGAACTTTAGTGGCGTAAAGCCAGGCGCAACAGACCTTCATAATCTTGCAAGTATAATTAATAATCCTAGCAAGTACAAAGGTGTTACTGGCGGTGGCAACGTAAATTTTGATGAACTTGGCTTTAAGCGTTTCTTGCGTGATATTGCAAGCGGTAAAAGTAATCAAAGCATGGATCGTTCTTTCCTAATGCGTCAACAAAAGAATCTTGGCATTAGTGGTAGTTTTCTGAAACAAGCAAGACGTTTAAGTGCAGACTATGGTAGAACTAATGCAGGTGAACGCGGTGCGCTCAGTGCTAGAATGGTAAACAGTCAGCGTGTGGACGGCAAGTTCCGCAGTGACATTAGCAAGCAATACATGGGTACAATTAAAAACAAAAAACTTATACCCGCAGAAAAAGGCATCCCCAAGTGGGCAAAAGCCGCAGCAGGATTTGCTGCAGGTTACGCCATTGGTAAAACTAGTTTCACTGGATAAAATCCTATTAAAAGCATAAATACTTCTAAGCAGGACAAAATAGTCTGCAAATTATAGGAGAAGAAAAATGGCAGGAATTACAAGAGTACACCCAGTCGCAACGCCAACATTACCAGTGTCTATGGGCGGAAGCACAGAAAACATGACATATGTTGAGGTTGATTATGGTGCGGACGTTTCTGGAAAGACAGGACCTGAATCAACACTGGCACAGGTTGCATCTTTGATGGGAACATTTGGTACAGTAGTTTACCAGGGACCATTGTTTGATAGTAATACACGACAGCATATTGGTATTGAAGGTTGCACAACAGATACAGCAGTAGCAAACTTTGCTTCAATGGCTGTTATAGCGGCAGCATTGCAGGCACTAGGCACAGTTGATTCAATTGACCTTAGCGCACAAACAGTTATCCGTGGTGGACCAAGTGCAGCACTACAAGATGCAATTGCGTAAGGAGTAGAAAATGGCTGAAAATACAGATCACACAGGAGTTGGCAATGTCTTTAACTCACATGGTAAAGCATTACACCTCACAAAATTAGCAAAAAACAATATGACACAAGCAGAACTTGATGCTGCTCTACGATTCATTGCACTTACTGCAACCGTAGTAGCAGTTGGCGATGATACAACTGGCGGATTTAACGCTGGAGCATCAGATGAAGTGCATGTACTTTCAGAAGGTATAGCACCAGCAGCAGTATCAAACTTTGGTGTGGGCTCAACAGGCATCACAACAACTGTAGTAGCACATTTTGAAGTATAAAAAATTATAGAGAGATAAAGGAATAATAAAATGGCATCACTAACAAAAGCACATCCAGCAGTAGCCACTCTAATTGGAGAGCACAGATTTGTTGGAAAAGAAGTAACATTATTAATGGTTGACTTTAATGTTGACGCTGACGGAAGCGCAATTGCAATGGAAACAGTTCTTAATACAATCCAAACATACGGAAATATCCTCATTGCAGGAGCAGTTTACGGCACAGGTCAGCAGATTGACGTTATCCTAGAAGGTTCGTTTCTTGGATCAGATTATAAATCAGCAGACGGTACTGTAACAGGCACATTGGAGCAGGCTTTGGAAGAAGACATCCTAAACTTAGGTACAGTGGACGGCGTTAACTTTGCAGCAGGCACACCAGCAATTACAACAAAGACAGCATTTAAGTTAGCATAATTAGTTAACTTTTGTTTAAGTATATTAAAAGCGGTGTTTTTTAGCACCGCTTTTTTTATGAGTAAATACTTTATGATCAGCGATTATCCTACAGTAGTATATGGTATAAGCATGGTAGATGTTACTTGCACAGGCGTAACTCGAGGCGACGGATTGCAACGCAATCAACAACGTAATTGGGAAACAGTGCTACAAACTTTTGGCTTGCTTACACAGCCACAAATAATACAATATCCAGAAAAACATTACTTTACAAAAAATGACAACTTTATACAAAGTAAAGTATACAATAAAATAGGTACAAAACACCAGTTTACAATACAAATGATACGTCCAGAAACAAGCATGTGGATATTTGCAATTGGCACTGAACATACTGGAGTCTTTGGGGATAACTGTGATATACTCCATGACGTATTTAATTTAGTGCCTGTTATACCTAATTTAGAAAATACAATAGAACTTATTCCTAGTGTATTTCAAACTAGGAACAAAGAGTTTGTTAATATACAGTTTTTCCCTCAATCTACAACAGTATAAATATATATGATGCTAGAAAAACAGGCACACTTAAAACAATACTAGGCACATATAAAAAAATAGATAATCTAGACATCACCCTAAGGTAGGTGATTAGTTATGTCGGAACTAGAAAAAGAATCTCTTGAAGCACATGTGGACATGTGTTCTGAAAGGTATAATGGTTTGCACAGAGAACTTAAAAATTTAAGTTCTCGCATGGACAAGTTTGAGCGCATGCTAACTGAAATGCGAGACATGATGATGAAAATGAAAACTGATCGCCAAAGTCAACTAATTAGTTGGGGTATAGGCATCATTGGAACCTTAGTGGCTGCAGTTGGCGCACTTCTCTTTCTACTACTGGGCTAGTAGTATAAATACAGTATGATTTTAAATGAACTTATCGAAGGCATGGCATGGGCAAAACGCGGCACTAAGGTAGTGCGTAAGTTTCGTTGCACCAGCGGTAGGCGTAAAAGCCGTATAGTAAGTTCACCAGCACAATGCTTTGCAGCACCTGATATAAAGAAACGTATTAAATTAAAAATGACCCGTGCTAGATTAGGTCCGAGGATGGTACGCAAGTCTAAAAAAACTAAGAGAGTAAATCCAGCAAGTAAGCGTGTAGCAGCATTAAACAAGGCAAGTAGATGAAACTATTAGAAGCACAGTATGGAATGAGTGAAGGTATCTCTGTACAGTTATACGAAGCACAGTATATACTTACAGGTACACAGGGTTTTACTGCAACATTTGCAGATCCAAATGATCCGCGTATTACTTTTACAATGAACTTGTCTGATAAAAAAATTGACCTAACAGGTCCCAACGGCATGATAAGCATTACAGATGAACTATCACCAGCAGAACGAGCAAATATGATTCGCCGTGCAAAAGGTGCTATGGTTGATGTTAATGTAAGTAGTTTACGATAATGCGTTTTGTAGAGTTTACAAATGGTCTTCAGACCTTTGTATCAGGAGAGGAACAAGAACTTATTGAGACAATCAGTGAGAAAAAACTTGTAAGTAAAAAAGATTTGTCTGAACGAGAACAACTAGTTGCAAAACGTCTCGCTGAAAAATCTATCCTAGTTAGGCAAAATACCAATGACAGCATCTATTATAAACTTAGCAAAAGAGCAGACACTTCATCAACGTATTGATCGTCTACTTGATTTTGTTCCTGAAATAAAAATCCGCAAACTAGATCATGGTACTATAAAAGTTAACAACATAGTAATTAAAAACTTCTATGGTGTATGGGAATGTCAAGGTAATAATTTCTTTAGACGCAAAAGCGCAGTTGGATATGCACTGTGTACACTGCAAAACAACAGTAAAAAAGCAAATGATATTAAAGAACTTGATAGAAAACTACAAAAAATTAAAACAGATATTGACATTTACCACTATCATTTGCGTAGAAGCAATCAATTTAAAAAAACAATAATGAGTCATCGTATAAGTGCTGACATGCCAGTACTACATCAAGTGGATGCAGCTCTTACACAACTTCTCAAAACTATCTCAATTTAATAAATACACTTATATAATTTTAAAGGGAAGAACCATGAACCTTAACGACATCGTACCTGCTCCAAACGCAGCAAAAGTAAACCAGTTAGCAAAACGTGTATTCGGATATGCATTAGACTTAGATAACCTGAGTGAAGCAAAAGCGCAGCGTTTGCATAAAAATCTTAGTAGCCAAATGAACATTTATGAAAGTAAACTTGGCAGTGCAAGTCAAACTCGTACAAAGTATTACGAAATGAAAATTGCACTTGAAGCACTTACCAAACATATTGCAGAAAAGAAAGCAAAGCCAGACTACATTGACATTGACGGTGATGGCAATAAAAAAGAGTCTATGAAAAAGGCTGCTAAAGATAAAAAAGCCAAAGCAAATGAAAGTGTAGTAACTGAAGGTCAAGTGGAGTCAAGTGAACTTATTATGGCTGCAAAAAGTATGGTTGACAAGTACGATGCAATGATACAAGATGTAGGTGAAATGCTAAACGAAGATTTAGCACCAGTAGCAGATAAGATTCGTGATGAAATGGGTTCAGACGTTGCAGATAATTTTATGGCAGGCATGACAGGTGCACTACAAAGCACACTGGATAGTATGAAAGCAGATCGTGTTGCAGCAGATAACGCAACTCGTTTACTAGTTGGAGATGCACCTGCAGAACCAATGGGTATGGATACAGACATGGATATGGATGATGTATCAGACATGGAACCAACAATGGACATGGATGATGAGTTTGACGCAGCACCAGCAGCACAGGGTGGTGAAGAACAGCCAGTAGGTAGAGAAAAGAGAGCATAATGTTTACAACAGTTGATATGAGACAATTGCAGGATCGTTTGGATGCAATGACAGAAGTTGCAGAAGAAGTCACTGTCGAGGCTGCAGAAATTGAAGCAGCACCTGCAGTGGAAGAAACATCAATAGAAAATGCTAATGGTGACGCAGAACTTGCAGAACTTAAAGACATGCTAGGACGCAGTGGCGTGATGGGATTTACACAGTAATGGAAAAGATTGACGAAGCAACACAACTAGACGGAATTTTTAGTGTAAAGCATCAAGGAGCTCTACTGTCGCTTACAATTGAGCTCCGTAAATTTTTTGATACTGTAGACAAAAAACTTGATCTTCCGGGTGATCTACAACTTAGTCTTATGAACCAAGTAGCAGATATGCAAGATAATATCAGTCAATATATTGATAAAAAACGAAAAGAAATGAGCCAAGAGTCTATAGGTGAGCAAGAACTTGCAGACCTTAAACAAGCACTAGGAAAGTTCAAGTGAGATTTTACGAAGTAGATAGTAGTGTTGATGCTATAATGAGTGCAGCAATGCTTGCACAAACCCGTGCTAGTAGTAGTGGCAAACAGGGTAAACTTAGCATGAACGGCTTTCTACAGATGCTTGCAAACTCAGGCATTATGATGGATTACGATGGTTTTAAAACTGTATATGATACTAATCCACAACTTGCAAATGTTATTGCACAGTTTAACAAAGACGAGATTACCTTTGTAGGTGATAGCGATGACGAAGACGCAGCATTTGAGCCTGATAAAGGTGAAATTCCTGACGATGAGCGTGTTAGCAAAATGGCGAAAAGAGCAATGAGAACTAGAGAATTTGTAGAAGCAAAAGTAACAGAAGACCGTGAAGTAATGGTTAGAGCAACTAATATTGATTATGATGGCCCTGCACTTGATAAACTACCAACAGACGTAAATGTAAAAGTAATGGTTAATCCTGGTGACAGTGAAGATGACATTTTTGATATGGTCGCAGATGAACTAGAAGATCGCTATGGTGTCAAAGTAAGTGGCTTTGATATGAAGATGATGGAAGGCGAACTTCCGCCACACCTAAGTAAAATGTTTGGCAAGGACGGTAGTCAAGTTGAGACACGCACAGATGTTATGAAACAGATGCGCGACATTGTAGATAACAAGAGTGCAATGGAAGTTACATTTGGTGATGGCAAACAAATGGTGGACATGTATACAGCAAGTGTACTTGTACAAATATATGATAAAGTTAATGATAAAAACAAAGAAGCAATTGTACAACGTGTAGGCACTATTGAAAAGTTTATGAAACTTATGCCTAAACTGTTTGGTATGATGGGCGAAGGCATTGAAGAAGGATTTGCAAGTGATGCACAACGCAAGGCAGCATTTGCAAGTGGTTATGATCCTAGCAAAAAGAAAAAGAAAACAGAAACTAAAACAAAAGATATAGATTACGGTAGAATGATTTCTGGTAAAGGACCTAAGCCTAAGCCTATACGCGAGAACATGGAAGATAAGATTGCTGCTGACATTGCGGCAGGCATGAGTACAGATGCAATCATCGGCAAGTATGCAAACAGACGCACTGATAACGTAGACGAGATTCGTAAGATTATACAACGTATTAAGTTTAGAAACTTTAGGAACAAATAATGGCATACTTTCCAACAGGCGCACAGGCTCGTGAAAGAGCGCAAAACAATAATACACTAGCACAGCAGATCAGTATTATGGAAATTAGTGTATTAAATTCAATTGCTTCAAGTACATTTACTGCAACTATAAGTGATACAAGCACAGTAAGTATTAATGGTGCAACTGTAACAGGAAGTCCTATGACCGATAATGACACAGACGGTCAAAACTATTATAAAGTATATCAAGGTACAACCACTGACGCCGTAAAATCAGAACAGATGGCAGAAGTTATTGCACATTTTGAGGACAAAGGTTACACTATTGCTCGTAAAAGTAGCAGTGGAACATATTTTTATTGGGAAATTACTTGGTAAGCCAACTAGTGACTTGGTCTACTCTACTTTTTACATCAATACTATAAATTAAATTTTGGTTATGTAGCAATCTATCCTTGCACTTAGCGTATACACTTGGCATATCAAGTGTGTTTACCTCGCTTATAGTTTTACATACAGCAAGCAGTCTATCTTTTGTGTTAGTAATATCATCATAACTCTCATCCCATATATCACCAAATGTCTCAAACCCTTGCTGCCGTAGTAATTTTAAACTTCCAACCGCGCCTGCTATAATAAACATGTGTAGGTTAGCACATGCACTATAAGTTTTCTCTGTGACCATAAGAGGCACAGTTTGATCTTTGTAGTGTTGAAATGTAGTCTCACCTATTATGCTACAGTATGTTTGATGATATATGTCCTGGCTAAGATTACGCGCAAGATTAGTATTATCAAAAGGTGCAAATGGAATAATGTTATCTGTGCTACGGGCACTTTTACAATGGACTTGTTTGAACCCAAGTGCTGGATCAAACCAAGAGTCAATATTTGTAAGTTCAATGTAACTCCACATGCAATCTTTTAGTATATTGTTGTAGTTCAGATGTGCAAGCAGGTACCTTCTATGACCAACATCCTTTCCGTTTAAAAACAAAAACTTTTTACGCTTGCTAGATTTGTAACAACAACGAGTCCAAATTTTACTTGCAGCAATGTCATGCATGTTAAAATGATTAGATAATAGTGCATTGCCTGTCACATAAACAAAATCTCTGTCTAACTTACTTGTGTCCTCAACAAATGCTTCTCCAGCATGCCATAGTAATAATGGCAAATCTATATCCGGTACAGTGCTCCAGTCACTATCAAACACCATATGAAATATAAAATTACATTCTGGATAGTGACCTAAGTAATCGAAAATATCTTTTATTTTTGCCTTACTTTGTGAAAAGTGTACTGTGTGCTTGCCAGTAGACATCGAAATACTCTTTTGCTAGATTGTAGTTTACATTTAAATTGTAAATCTTTGCACAATTTTTTATGTGTTGTTTTGTGTTAGTCCAATTTGATAAATCGTCTTGTGATAAAGTATAGATTGCTGTATCAATAGCACGCCAGTTTTTGACATCTCTACTATAAAAAACTTCCCAACTTCTTTTGCTATTATCTTTGACTTGTTGTAGTATCTTTACAGTTTCAACATTAGGAAGTATTTGTATTGGATTTATATGAGGCAATTCATGTCTTACAGTATAAGGCACCGTAGGATCGCTATCGTCTATTTCATAGGGTATCCAATTTTTTAGATCTTTTGGCAATACACAAACACGTTCAAACCATTTTATATTGTCCATAGCAAGCATGTTTCCAAAAAACTTTCCTTGACTATATGCCATAAAATATAGACTAAAAATCTTCATTATGTTATACTTATAGAATGTTAATAGAGCGATACAATTATGCTCCGATCAATAGAAAAACCATTGACGGAAAGAGGCACTATGCTACACCAGACGGAAGTGCAGTGCCTAGTGTTACAACAATACTGGACAAGACAAAATCCAAAGAAAAAATGCAGGCACTAAACGCATGGAAAAAACGTGTGGGTGAGGCTAAAGCACAGCAAATTGTTACAGAAGCAGCAGGAAGAGGCACACGTTTACACAAGTGGCTAGAAGATTATGTAATGTCAGGTAAAATAGGCGATCCAGGTTCTAATCCATATAGTCAGCAAAGTCATAAGATGGCTAGTCTAATATTGGAACATGGACTTAAAAATGCAGATGAGTTTTGGGGAACAGAAGTTCCACTTTACTACAGTGGACTATATGCAGGTACTACTGACTTAGTTGGAGTGCATGCTGGAGAGCCTGCTATCATGGACTTTAAACAAACTAACAAGCCAAAGAAAACAGAGTGGGTAGAGGATTACTTCCTACAACTATGTGCTTATGCACATGCACACAATAACATGTTTGAAACAACTATTAACAAAGGTGTTATTCTAATGTGTAGCAAAGACTATCAGTACCAAGAGTGGATTCTTGAAGGTGCAGCGTTTGATCATTATAGTAATATTTGGTTTGACAGGGTAGCCCAATACTATGAATATAACACTTAACATGCAGGGATCATTTTGTAATAATTGGCCCATACTAACAATTACGCAAGATGAAAACAAGTATGAACACTTAGTTGAAGAACAAACCAGTGTTAGCATGGATTTAGATAATGCACCTTTTCGATTAGGAATGTATAACAAAAGTTTTGGCAACAACCATATATGGGATACTAAAACAGATCAATCTGGCAATATACTTGAGGACAAGTTTATTAAGTTTACAGACATACTAATAGATGATGTTAGTGTGTTACACCTATTGACTAAGATTGATTATAATAGCAAAGAACAAGGATGTCACATTGTACATGATAGTTGTTTAAGATTTAACGGATATTGGAATTTTCCAATTGGTGACAATCCCTATGACTGGATAATAGATACAATTTATCAACAGACAAATGAATATAGAGACACAAGTTATTTTAGTGATTACACTATTATAAATAATTATGCTGAACACTATCAATACATAAGAAAAATTAGAAAACTTTTAGATATATGAAGAATATACTCATTGCTGTACCGCAACTTGAAGTGCATAGACCTCCTATTAGCACGGCAGTAATTGCTGGTGTAATTAGAAATGCTGGGTATGATCTTACTGTGTTAGATCTTAACATTAACCTTTTTAGATCGCTGGGTGCAACAGAATATTATGCACTAGGCAGTGTATGGGAATCTTCAAGACAACCAACTACACAAGAAAATGATTATCTTAATAAATTTATTGACGATGAATTAGTTTCACAATGTAATGATGAAACTAGATTAATGATTAGTGTGTTTACAACAAACAGTCAACAGTTTACAAGAAGATGTTGTGACCGTGTATTATCTGTGTATCCAAACTGCGAGATTGTACTAGGCGGCATGGGAGTAGATACATTTGGACAGGAAATGTTAGACCTTAATCTATGCAAATATGTAATCTATGGCGAGGGAGAGGAAGCAATTTTAGCGTTAATGGAGGGCAACGTTACTTATCCTGGTATAAATGTTAAAGATACGCAGAAACAAATTATGGATATAGATAGTCTTAGTTTTCCAGTATATGATGATTATGACATGAGTGCATATGATTATCTTTACAAAGATCGTGCAGAAGTAAACATAGTAGGAAGCAGAGGATGTGTTAGAAAATGCACATACTGTAATGTAGCAACATACTGGCCCAAGTTTAGATACCGCAGTGGACAAAGCATTTCCGATGAAATGATTTATCATTATGAAAAACATGGTGTAACACAGTTCTATTTTACAGACAGTCTTATTAATGGAAGTTTAAAAGCATTTAGAGACATGTGTGATAAACTTGCAAATTACAATACTACACATAATGCTGGCTTTAAATGGAGCGGACAGTTTATCTTTAAACCACAAAGGCAAATTACAGATGATTATTTTGATATGATTGCTGCAGCAGGTGGTGATCAGTTCTATGTTGGGGTAGAGACCGGCAGTGATAAAATACGCTGGGAGATGGATAAAAAGTTCACAAATGAAGATGTAGATTATCATTTACATCATTTTCAAAGGACAGGCTTGCGTTGTTTCTTTTTAATGATTATAGGATACCTAACAGAAACACTAGAAGATCATGAAGATAATTTACTAATGTATCCTAGATGGCAGAAGTATGTTGCTAGTGGAACAATAAGCGGAATTGATCTGAGTACCAGTCTAATGTTTATGCCAGGAACTCCCTTGGAACGTATGATAGACACACATGAGGTTACGTTTCCAGCATATGAATACAACGCCGTTGGCAACAAGGTAAAAAATAATTTGATATGGACAAGTGCGCTTAATCCAGATCTTACATTTGAGGAACGTATTAGACGTAGACTAGAAGTACATGAGCATGCTATGAAATACAAGTGGCCCATATGGCGAGGTCCACAACGCTTGGACAGTCTACTAAGTAATGTAGAGTTATACAAAAAAGGTATTGGCAAAAGAATACCAGTGCTTAGTGTAAATTAACGGATAAATACTACATTATAAAGTAGGAGTATACTAACGTGGCTATCGTTCAAATTTCACGCATCCAGCACAGAAGAGGTGTATCAGACAACTTACCGCAACTTGCAGTTGGCGAGTTAGGTCTAGCAGTAGACACACGCAGAATTTACATTGGTAACGGAGGCACCGACGCTCCGCAGATCGAAAACATCGAATTGCTTACAGCGCAAAGTAATCTATTAGATAGCGCAGACAGTTATACATATACTGGTGCAGCCGCAGGTTATGATGCAACAACAGGTGCTAGTGCAGCAGCGCCAACAACCCGTACAATGCAAGCAAAGTTTGATGAGTTTGCAAGTGTTAAAGATTTTGGTGCAAAAGGTGATGGTAATACAGATGATACTGTGGCTATTAATAGGGCACTTAGTGAACTATACACCCGTGCAACTAACACAGAAATTCGTCGCGCACTTTACTTTCCTGCAGGTGTATACCCTGTAAGTGATGTGCTTAAAATTCCAACATTTGCTAAACTAGTAGGCGAAGGACACAATAGTAGTATTATCAAGGGCACTAGTTCTACTCCTGATTGTGTTGCAATGCTTAGTGATAGTTTACAACAGATTGATGGTAGTGTGGGAACAGGAGGCGCAACAAGTCCAGGTGATGTAAACATTGACGGTTTAACTTTCCATGCAAGTGTTGATAACCTTGATGCATTTGTTGTTAACCAAGCACAGACTGTAACATTTACTAATTGTCGTTTCCAAGGATTTAACACTAGTGTACCTACAGGTGTTGGCAATAGTCAAACTGCGTTTAAATTAGAAAGCAGCGCAACACGCCAAACAGAACACATCCATTGTGTTGGTTGTAGTTTTAGTGGTGCTAACTTTCTTGTTAATGCTGACCATGATATGAATAGCATTACTTTCAGCGGATGTGAATTTCTAACAGCATTTAAAGGTTTTAAAATTGGTGAAAATAAATCAGGCAGTGCGCCAAGTGTAATTGGGCCACGTGGGATGAAAGTTACAAATAGTTTATTTGATGACATATATGATCGTGGTATACACTTGTATGATGGTCCTGGATTTTCAAGTGCGTTCAATACATTTAAAGATGTTGCTAACAATAACTTAGGCACAGGTAATGCAAGCACTCATGTTATTGAATTTGCAGCAGATGACAGTCAAAGTATTGGTGATGCATTTGAAAGACCTGACGGTGATGTAGTTAGTACAAAGCGTCGCGTAAGTGCAGACACTAGTAAGAAAACTAGTTTTGCAATTGAAAGTTCAGGTGTTAAGTTAGGAGGTTATGTTCGTGACTATGGTCAGGTAGAAACACTTGATGATAATAGTACTAAGGATAGTACAATAAGTTTTGCAGACAATACAGACTTTGCTGCTATTGAAATTGATTACTATATTACTCGTGGTACAACTAAACGCCAGGGCATTTTACGCATTACACATGATGCAACAGCACAGGCTATAGATGATGAATTTTCAGAATCTAATGGTGATGCAGGCGTCACTTTCTTATTGACAAATAGTTCAAATATAACTAAACTAAGATATACTACAACTAGCACAGGTGCAGCCGCTACATTCAATCGTAGTATAAGAATTATACGTTAAAAAAACATTAGCTCAATTAGTGTGAGGATTATATAGTGTTATAGGCACAGTGCCTTTGCCTGTAAATATCACACACAAAAAAATATAAAAGATGATTCAAGAGGGTTCAAGATGAACAGCAATATACAAATAACAAAACGTGATGGCACTAAAGAAGGCCTTGATCTGGACAAACTCCACAAGGTCGTTTTTTATGCCTGTGAAGGTATTACGGGCGTAAGTGTAAGTGAAGTTGAGTTACGCAGTCACATCCAGTTTTACACAGGCATGAAGAGTGTTGATATTCAAGAAACACTTATTAAAAGTGCTGCAGATTTAATTAGTGAAGAGACTCCTGGCTATCAGTATGTTGGCGGAAGACTTATTAACTATCATCTGCGTAAAATGGTCTATGGACAGTTTGAGCCATGGCACGTTAAAAAATTAGTAGAACGCAATATCAAGATCGGCTTCTACGATAAAGAATTAATTAGCAGTTATGACAATGATGAATGGAATACGATCAATGGCTTTATTAAGCATGACCGTGATGAAAATTTAACCTATGCTGCAATGGAACAATTCCGCGGCAAGTATCTAGTAAAGAACCGTGTTACAAACGAGATGTTCGAAACACCGCAAATTACCTATGCACTTATTGCTGCTACACTGTTCGCGCATTACCCGAAAGATACCCGCATGCAGTGGGTTAAAGACTACTATGATGCTATATCCACATTTGACATTAGCCTGCCTACTCCAGTTATGGCTGGTGTACGCACCCCACAAAGACAATTTAGTTCGTGTGTTCTCATTGAGACTGACGATAGCCTCGACAGTATTAACGCTACTACTAGCAGTATCGTTAAGTACGTTAGTCAAAAAGCAGGCATTGGCATCGGAGCCGGATCCATACGGGCCTTGGGCTCGCCTATTAGAGCAGGTGACGCCTACCACACAGGAGTTATTCCCTTCTACAAGATGTTTCAATCTGCCACTAGAAGTTGCAGCCAAGGCGGCGTGCGAAATGGAGCCGCTACACTGTACTATCCTATATGGCATTTGGAGGTCGAAGACTTGCTTGTGCTTAAAAACAATAAAGGAACTGACGACAACAGAGTCCGACATATGGACTATGGTGTGCAATTCAACAAACTAATGTATGAAAGACTCGTGGGCGGAGGCGACATTACACTGTTTAGTCCTGCTGATGTACCTGGACTATATGATGCATATTTTGCAGACCAAGACGAGTTTAAAAGGCTATACGAAACAGCAGAACGTAACACCCGTTTGCGTAAAAAAACTATTCCTGCTGCTCAGTTGTTTGCAAGTTTCATGGAAGAGCGTAAAAACACAGGTCGAATTTACTTGCAAAACGTTGATCACAGCAATGAGCATGGCAGTTTTAAACCTGAACTAGCGCCTATTAAACAAAGCAATTTGTGTTGTGAAATTAACCTACCCACAAAGCCACTTAATGATTTGAATGATCCGGAAGGTGAAATTGCACTGTGTACGCTAAGTGCAATTAATTGGGGGAATATACGCAAGCCAGAAGATTTTGCAAAGCCATGTGAACTTGCTGTTCGCGGACTGGATGCACTACTTACATATCAGGACTATCCTGTACTAGCAGCAGAGCGTAGCACAATGAAACGCCGTCCTCTTGGCGTAGGTATTATTAATCTTGCATACTTCCTTGCAAAAAATGATAGCACCTATACTAATCCTAACTTGGACCTAATTGATCAATACGCAGAAGCATGGAGTTACTATCTTATAAAAGCCAGTGCAGATCTAGCAATAGAACAAGGTGCTTGTCCAGGTACAAACGAAACAAAATATGGTGATGGTATAACTCCAAATCAAACATATAAAAAAGATGTTGACGAACTAGTTAAACATGTAGAACGCATGGATTGGAAAGGTTTGCGCAAGCAACTTGCAGATACAGGTATCCGTAATAGTACACTAATGGCATTAATGCCCAGCGAAACAAGTGCGCAAATATCAAATGCAACAAACGGTGTAGAACCACCTCGTGCATATGTAAGTGTCAAGCAAAGCAAGGACGGTGTGCTAAAGCAAGTTGTTCCTGGATATCCACGTTTGAAAAACAAGTATGAACTATTATGGGATCAGCAAAGTCCAGAGGGATACATTAAGATCATGGCAGTACTGCAAAAGTATATTGACCAAGGTATTAGTGTAAACACAAGTTATAACCCACAGTTCTACGAAGAAGAAAAGATACCAATGAGTACTATGTTACAACATTTGCTTATGGCGTATAAATATGGAACCAAGCAACTATACTATTTTAATACATATGATGGCAGTGGTGATGATATGAGCGATCGTGTTGAAGGCGTAATGCTGGAACTACCTGAAGAAGTAATGGATGATGAACACTGCGATAGTTGCGCAATATAATAGAGAGATAAAATGGCTGTACTAAACACAAGTAAACATAATCACATAGAAAAAATGGCGTTCTTTGACGGGGAACTGGGCATGCAACGCTACGATACACTAAAGTATCGTCAGTTTGACAAACTTACTGACAAGCAATTAGGATTCTTTTGGCGACCTGAAGAAGTAGATATCCTTAAGGACAGTAAAGACTTCAAGGAACTTACTGATAACGAGCGACATGTGTTTACAAGTAATCTTAAACGTCAAATACTGCTTGATAGCGTACAGGGTCGTGCGCCAGCAGAAGCATTTAATCCTATTACAAGTTTACCGGAACTTGAAAACTGGATTACTACTTGGACATTTAGTGAGACAATACACAGTCGTAGTTACACACATATTATTCGCAATGTATACAGCGATCCTAGTATTATCTTTGATGAAATGATGGATGTTAAAGAGATTGTAGACTGTGCTGATAGTATTACAGAACTTTACGATGAACTTATAGAGAAGTCCATGTACTATAATCTCCTAGGCACAGGAACACACACAGTAAATGACAATAAGGTTGTTATTGACTTGTATGAACTAAAAACGCTACTATATAAGACACTAATGAGTGTAAACATTCTCGAGGGTGTACGCTTTTATGTTTCGTTTGCTTGTAGTTGGGCATTTGCTGAACTTAAGAAGATGGAAGGCAATGCCAAGATTATCAAGTTTATTGCCCGTGATGAAAATGTTCACTTGGGCAGTACACAACAACTACTAAAGATACTGCCTAAAGATGATCCAGACTTTGCAAAAATTGCAGAGGAAACTCGCGAAGAGTGCATACAAATGTTTGTTGATGCAGTGGATCAAGAAAAAGAATGGGCAGAGTATTTGTTTAAAGACGGATCAATGATTGGTCTAAACAAGCAACTATTAGATGGTTACATTGAGTGGATTGCTAATAAACGTATGGGTGCTGTGGGTCTTAAAAGTCCCTACACTGTGCCACAAGCAAACCCACTGCCGTGGACTGCTAAATGGATTGCAGGCGGTGATGTGCAAGTTGCACCTCAAGAAACAGAAATCTCGAGCTACATTATAGGTGGCACAAAACAAGATGTCGAAAAAGATACATTCGCAGGATTTAGCCTCTAGTATAGAATCCTGGATTAAGGAAAGACTAAGTGTAAAGTCGGAAGTTTTTAACGGACTTCCGCCTTGCCCTTATGCTCAAAGTGCCTGGTTAGAGGGCAAGGTAACAACACATCACTTGAATGGTACTTTTCCATTAAATATACACATACCTGCAGAAATAGAAAACTATACATATCATTGGCCCAAAGGCTGTGAAGTTGTAGTGCTTGGATTTGATCCACTTAGTATTCTTCCTAGCACACTTAGCGAAATAATTGACAATAGTAGTGATATGCTAAGTAAGCGTGGATATACTGCATTAGAAGATCATCCTTTTGAACGTGAAGAAGTAAGTGGTGTATGGTTAAACAATGGTACATGGGCCTTAGTATTGATACAACCTACAGAAAAGTTGGTTGAGGCAAGGCAGTGGTTAGAAACAAAAGATTACTATAAAAATTGGGATCCAAATTACAAGGAGTCAGTACAAAGTAGATGAGCAACGGTGAACTATATTGCTACATAGACTTAGCAGAAACAAACTACACAGATCATTTAGATTATAAAATATTAGACAATCCTGATCCAGAACCTTTATTAAAAATATATGATCAGTACGCACGTTACAAAAAACTAGATAGCGTTTGGCCCATATATGCAGAAGAGTTTAGTAATCCAACAAATGATATTATTGGATATTATGACAATGGTGAACTTGTTGCATGGAGTTGTATATATAGAGTAAGCAGTACTGCAGTTGAAGCAGAACAGTTTGCATGGAACTATGATAATCCTAAACTTAAACTTGGCATTGAAAGTATGAAGTGCGAATGTGCAATATACAAAGCACGAGGATATAAAATACTAATACTGGGCGATGCTCATGAATACAAAAAGCAGATAGATGGATTCAAACTTTTCGGACCAAGATTACCATAACCACGAAATATGGGATGTCAAACCACAATACCGTTGGACGTTTAATAAACTAGACCTAGGTTATCGTTGTGGATATAATGTAGGTCCTGTACCGTTACTGCCCAAACAAAGTGGTTACTATTGTATAAGACCTATATATAACCTCATAGGTTTAGGGTTGCATGCTCGTAAAATGTGGATAGACACGGAAGATGAATACAGTTTATTTGAACTTCATCCTGGAGAGTTTTGGACAGAGTGGTGGACTGGTACGCACTACAGCATAGACTATGTATGGGAAAATAAGTGGAAACCTGTACATGCAGCAATAGGTGTAAACAGTGATGACAATTTGTTAAAGTTTGAAAGTTGGCACAAAGTAGATCCTCCAGAAATACAACTTCCTAAATTTTTAGACGAACTAGCAGATAATAACATATTGAATATTGAGTTTATAGATAGTAAAATAATAGAAATACATTTGAGATTAGGAAACATGTTCGGTGACTGGTTAGATACTGGCGATGCTAATACACTAATACCTGCTTGGCGTAGCAAATACGAACAGGAAGCAGAACAACGAAAACTAGATGGTTGGAAATTTAGAGAAGACTACGATCATGGTTTTAGTTATATTGAAGAACCTAGATTGGGATTTTGGTACAAATGAATGTATACACAATATATGCAGAACTAGCAGATGGTGTTAAGCCTAATGAATTTGTTGAACGTATTACAGAATATTTTGCAACACTACCAACACTGCAAACATTTAGAATAACAAGAATGAAACTAGGCTTTCGCAGTGCAGACCTTGGTGAGTGGCGTATTGACATGGAATTTAAAACAATGCAAGACTTGGATGATGCAATGGATGCTGTACTGTATAAAAAAGACAGCATACAAACACACATTGGATTTAGCAAACTAGTTGATGCAGATAGTTTAGATCATTTTTTATATAGGGATTATCCTGATGAAATATAATATATGGAACAAGTGGGATCCGCTTGAGGTTTGTATGTTAGGTAATAATTATTTGCCGGAGTTTTTCAACGGAGTAACTGATAAAGTAGGTGACCCACTTAAAAGGATTTGCGAAGAAACACTAGAAGATTTACAAGGATATAAAGAAACACTAGAGCAGTTCGGTGTTAAAGTAATACAACCTGAAATGGATCATAATGAAAGATTTATGGATAATCCCCATAGATATCCTCGAGGTCCACTGCAGGTTCGCGATAATCAATTAGTGTTAGGCAACCAGTGTTTTAGTATTAAAGGCGATCATCCTGCAATTCTCGAAACCCTTAAAAAATATTCACCATTAAGTGCATTAAATTTTAAGTTTCCTTATATACAAGATGAAAACAAGTATAATATAATTGCTGGTGATAGTTTTCCAAGTTGGGAGCAATTTTGTGAGAACAGGACAAACAAAAACTACTTTGAGGACTTTGTATGGGAAGAATTAATGGAGTTTAGTAATTTTCCTTGTTTTACAAGTGCAATGTGTTTTATGATAGGGACCAAATTATTTTTTGCTAATGACAGGAATCACATACCATTACATAATGATGAACTAGGATACCATGGTAATTTTGATGTTATACAAGTGGATGTTGCTGGTCACTCTGATGGTAATTATCATCCTATATTGCCTGGTGCAATATTAAGTGTAGCAGGAGTTGAAATATATAATAAAAACTTTCCAGGTTGGGATATTTGTTACTTAGCAGATGAAAGTTGGCACAAAGTAGGTAAATGGGGAAGTCTTAAACGCCAGAACGCTGGCAAATGGTACCTGGCAGGTGAAGAGGATAATGACGGATTTACTAATTTTGTTGAAACTTGGTTGCAAGATTGGGTAGGATTTGTAGAGGAGACAGTATTTGACGTTAACGTTCTTATGCTCGATGAGCATCATTGTTGTGTTAGTAATCCTAACAATGAAAAAGTAAATGCATTTTTAAAGAAACATAAAGTAGAACCAGTGCATGTACCATGGAGGCACAGATATTTCTGGGATGGTGGACTACATTGCATTACACTTGATCTTAAACGCAGAGGCGATCAAAAGGAATATTTTTAATGATAACAGTATACACAAAAGACTTTTGCCCATACTGTGTGCAAGCAAAGCGACAGTTGGATACAATGGGATTTGAATATGAAGAAATTAACGTTGAAGCAGATGCTAAAACCAGAGGCTGGCTTATGGAACAAGGGCATCGTACTATGCCACAACTTTACCACAATGGCAAATTACTTGTTGAAGGTGGCGCACAAGGTTTGGCAAAACTAAGCAAAGATGAAATAAAAACTGCACTTGGCGAATTTGATTTTGACATTTCCTATAAGTTATAGTAGTATATAATAAGCACCGATAAATACAGTATGACAAATCCAATAGTAAGACAAGGTGATAGAAATAGTGCAGGTGGCAAAGCAATTATGCCGCGCACTAAAGTAAAAGCAAGTGGCAAAAATCTTGCAGCATATCGTAGCAGAGTAACACCGCATCCTTGTTGTGGTAGACCAGGATGTACAATACACTGTAGAGCAGTAGTTACAGGCGGAGCACCAACAGTATATGCAGAGGGCAAACCTGTACATATAGTAAGCGATAGTGACAACTGTGGTCATAAGAGAGTACAAGGCGATAATAAAGTATTGGTATACAAATAATGGCATATGGGACTAGGACTACAATAAGTTATCTTGGCGTAATGGCAGCAGGCGCACTTAACAGTGGTCTAGGATTTGCGCCTGGCACAAAGGAACTTGCTGCACAAACAAAGGCAGTTGCTAGTGGTCACATACAAAAAGCAGCAAATGCAAGACAGCAACCAAATGTTGCTGACACTGCTACCATTGATGCATTATGCAATAGAGATGTAAGTGCTAGTGGTGCTTTTACTGGCACAGTGCCTGCAGTATATACAAGTACATTGGGTGTTGGCTTTGGTATGGACAGATTAGCAGCACATACAACACTTATGTTCGGTAGTAGTCCAATTCAAATGACGCAAACATTTTTTAGTGCAGAAGGATTGGTAAGTGTAAGTGAACAACTTGCACCAACACTAAGCAAATTAAATGATGGAGTTGAGTTTGGTAAGTTTCCCAACTTAGACAGTTTGATATATCCTGCTAACGGAATATTTCCTAATTTCTTAGGAAGTGCATATGAAAATTTACAAAGTGTTGTAACAAACGGCATTAGCAGTCTTGTTACCACGGCAACACAAGCCAACTTTCAATTACTTGCAAGCGACTTAACAAATCTTGGAAGTGCATTTGATTTAAGTAACATTGCAAATTTTGGTAATCCAGGACAAATAATTGAAACTCTTAACAATGCAAATGGGTTACCAGCAACAGGCTTAGCACAGATACTAGCACAGGTACAAGTAGATCCAGGTAGTATATATAATCTTGGTAGTAGTAACTTTAATACAATGATGCAAGCAATACTTGATGGCGTAAACACTCCTGAACTAATAGAAAATGCACAAACACTGCTTGATAGCAATGTTAACAATATGGAAAGCCTAGGTGATTACACTAACTTTGATAAAATATTTGTTAACAGTAAAGATATTATTTCATTTACAACAATGGAAGAGTTCAAAGAAAAATTACAGGCTATTGAATTAGGCGTAATTGAAACAGTTGCACAACTTGCATCCTATGTGAACAACATAGAACCTGTTAGTTTGCCCACAGTGGATAATACCACAATTTTTACTCGCAGTGATTATGTTGATAGTTTAATTGCAAAGTTTTTAGGCGGTACTGGCACATACGGTGCTATAACACTAAGTGATATGATTGGCAGTTTGGGTGCTGTCAAGGTCAGTGGATTTGCTACACAATATAGAACTGCAATGACTGCACTGCATGCAGCAGGTGAACTTACTGCACTAGCAGCACACTTAGACCAATTAAATCTTGGTCTTAAAGGTGATTTTACAAGTGGCAGTGATCCAAACTTTACTATTACAGATCCTGATGGTCCCAACGTTGGACCAGATGCAAATCCATATCCTGACTTCCAGGAACAAAAAATTGCACAGATTGAAGCAGATTGTGCAAACTTAATGGGTAGACGAAATGTAAATCCAGATATACAAACTGCTATTGATGCATGGAATAATATTTTCAAACAAATATTCAATGAAAAAGATTTTCAATCTAGAGTAGACATGGGATTTGATGTAAGAACAGACTTTAGTGATAATTCATACAGTTTTATTAGTGGACTTCGCGGTACTATAAATGAACATGATAAACTTGATATTATAAATGGTATGATAGATCAAGCAGTATTAGACGGTGATGTAGGCGGAGAATATCAAAGAGCCTATATTAAAGAATTAGAAAATAAACTACAAGCAGATGTATTTGATATTAGATGGCGCGGGGAGTTCGACGATTGATTTCAACAGTGGAGTACATACATCATTATACATGTGACGAGTGCAAAGGATGGTGGAGTATTGCAAGTCATGAAAATTATAAGCCTAAGGCAATGTATTGCCCTCACTGTGGGCATAAGCACAGTGTTATTAACTTTGTTAATGTTAAAGACGGAAGTCCTCGCGGCAGGTAAAACATACGAAGGCAAGGAACAACTTGCACACTGTAATTTATGGGATACAATTAGACGACAGTGGCCCGCAACTAGTTTAGGAATAGAACCTAGAGAATGTAGACGCAAAGCAGTAGCGCCTACAACAAGTATGACAATCACTTGTAGATTAGACAGTGAATACATAGATGAAGAAACCGGCGAGCGAATGTGTATATATCAGCGAGGCGGTTACAATCAGGGACCTCACACTATAGCAATGGACAAATACTATCAATGTCCAAGGACACAACAATGTAAACAAAGTCCAGGCTCAGGAGGTTCCCCTAGTCAAGGAGTACGATAATGTTTTGGTGTAAATTATTTGGTCATCACTATAGTATTACAAGTGCAATGGGTAACTACGCTTTTTGTAGTAGGTGTGGCGACACACTTACTATTAAAGATCCATATGCACTTTCACCTGGTGAAAGACGCTATATGCATGGCACGTTATTTGAAATGACAGAATTTGGTTTAGAGGAAGTAAAAATTGATAAAGAAGATAATAGAAAAGTTGACAACCAAGAAACAGGAGAGTACTCCGTTCAATCCAAGGATCCGCATGAACAGTGAGAATATGACTGATGAAGAAAAACTTAAACAAGGTTTTAATGGCAGCACTTACAGTATTAATGGCAGGGATGTAGACTTTTAACTTATGTTACACCAGTAACCATCTTCAGGCCCACTGCATCCTCTTATTAACAGTTCAAGCATTACATCAAAGTCTTCTGCAATCCCAATGCTTATGCCTAGCAACATTGTTAGCAATACTATGATAAATGGACTGGGCAAAAATAAAAACCAATAGGTACGGAATAGTCCATGTCCATGTTCTAATCTGTATGCACGTTTGCGTTGGAAGTAATGTATAATACCTTTAATACAGTTTTTAATTTTATTAACAACCCATTCGCCTATAAAATAACGCACAGTTCTTACAATTATTAGCACAGGACTTGCAATTACATCATAGAATAACAATGCCGCATCAACAAGTAAATCAACTACATGATCGACTGTCCACCACGCTTTAAACTTTTGCCAACGTTCTTTTATTGTCACTGTCTATTGCCCAATAGTTTTACAAATTTGTGTAATGCCTGTATAATAAGTAAATATTTATTTAATAGGAGAAGACTTTGCCTACATTTGTATATATGACAGCCTGTGATGGCTGCGGTTATTGCGTTGATATTTGTCCAAGTGACATCATGCACATTGATCCAGTAACACGAAGAGCAGTAAACATAGAACCAAACTTTTGTTGGGAGTGCTACAGTTGTATAAAAGCATGTCCACAAAATGCAATTGATGATCGTGGGTACTCAGACTTTGCGCCTATGAACCATAAGGTCAGGGTATTAAGGGAACCAGAAAAAGGCGTTATTAGTTGGCGGCTTAAATTTAGAGACGGCAGAGAAAAACACTTTGAAAGTCCTATCCGTACAACACCTTGGGACAGTATAAAATGTGCAAGTGAGTATGACATGCCCGAACAAGGACTTAAAGATACACAGCAACTAGCACATGAACCAGAATACTTACTGGCAGATGGCGGCTTGCGCATGATTAATAAAAATAAATTTGTTAAATACAAGTATACAGGAGATACACATGGCACCGCGTAATCATAAAAATTGGCTTACAACACCTAAAGTAGAACACATCAGCAGTGATGCTTACAACAGTTTCTATCTATATGAACAAGAACAAGAACATATTTTCAGTAAAGTATGGGTGCCCATGTGTCACATCAGTGAGATGTACAACCAAGGAGATTTCCGCACAACTCAAATTGCAGGACAACGTGTAGTGGCTTGGAACACAGGCAATGGCGTAAAAGCATACCTTGGAGAAAACATCACTAGTGTAAGAGGTAACATGAGCAGCAACGAAGCCGCTGGTAAAGAACTACACAGTGAAGTTTACCATGGTGGCATGGTCTGGGTAACACTTAATGATAATCCAGATTGCAGTGTAGATCAGTGGACAGCAGGTGCATTTGATTGTATCGCTGAAGCAATTGACACAGAAGAAATGGAAGTATTCCATTATCATAAAGCAGTTATCGACACAAATTACAAGTTATGGCATGATACAAATAGTGAATTCTACCATGATTTTATGCATTATTTTAATAGAGTGAGTGGATTTAATGACGAATATTTCGCTAGAAAAAATATTCCTTTTGATAACGGTCATGTTAACGTTAGTAGTTTTACTGTTAATTACGAAGAGTATGACGGATTTGAAGATCGCGGGGAACTATCTTTTCCCAATTTGCCGCCCAACCAGTGGTACATGGTTGACCTATTCCCAGGATTCAATTTTAACCTCCGCGGGAGTGCATATCGTAGTGACTCGGTAACACCACTTGGACCAAACAAAGTTTTAATTGAGTTTCGTGGTTACGGACTTAGAAAAGATACACCAGAGGAAAGACAAACACGCATAAAGCATCACAATAGTATATGGGGACCTTTCGGCAGAAACTTGCACGAAGACCTTATTGGTGTTGCAGGTCAAGGTACCACAATGCGTGAGGGTACAGAATCAAGAAATATACTGCACGGCAGACATGAAAATTCGACAATACACGACGAAGTTGGCATGCGTCACTACTATGCAGAGTGGGGCAATTTCCTAGGAGTTGATCCTGCAAATCCACTACAAGGACAACTTCAAAATGTTAGTAAGGCTGCGTAAAAGATTATTCAAACTTATGGACTGGGTAGCCAGAGACTCTGGCTGCAAGCACATGGGACGTAATTAAAAGAGGCACATATGAAAGAGTTTTTGCTTGTTATCTCAATGTGGGGTAACACAGGCACTGAATGGGAGTACATTGGTAATCAAATTGTACTTCAAGAACCTATGACTGAAAAACAATGTCAATATATAATTCAAGACAGCAAATGGGCTCAACACTATGAGAACGAATACTACAAGATGGTTGTTCAGTGTTATCCAAAAGAATGTGCTGGTCAGGAATCTTGCACAAATTAATTGACAAATATACAAAACAATGCTATAAATAATATGTAACGTTGAAGCAAGTTCAACGCTGGACAGGACCGGGGGGCGGTACCCCGCGCCTCCACCAATACACATTAAGGTGTGTGCTTATGGGGGCGAAATAGGATCGACTGACAGTTAATAGGCAAGTGGAGTTATCCGGCGCAAGCACGGTTATCGCAAGAAAAACTATAATTGCAAATGACAATTATCAGCCAGAAATGGCACTAGCAGCCTAAGTATAGGTATGCGTGGGCGGGTACTGCCTAGAAACAGAAGTGCCACTTATATAAGGAACAGACTATGGGTAAGAAAAGATCTAGATCAACACAAACAAGTAGCGGTACACACTGTCAAAAGAAGTCAAGTTACAGCAAACAACAAAGACGTGAGTACAATGAAACATTTATGCAAGCAATTAACAAACGCAGTGCTTGGGCAAGTGGCAAAAACGTAATGCTTACAATACCTAATCCAAATACAAATGAAACCAACAAACCTTTTATCCGTGTACCTGCGCATGAGCAGTGGGGCGACTGGCGTGGAAAGAAGGCTCCATCCAAATAATACTAATAGCAATTGTAATTGTGCTATTAGTTGCATGCAGTCCAATAATTACAACTACTAGTTTAGTACACAGTATTGCAAAAGGTGATGCATTTGGCACAGTAAGTGGTGTAATTGGTAGCATGAGAAATGCTATAAAGTCCGAGCCAGACCTACCTAAGAAAAAAACAAGAGCAGAGATTATGGAAGATCTGCGCAAAGCATTAGAAAGATAAATCAATGGCAGCAAAGAAAAACAAAGACAGCAAAGCCCACATGATACCAGAGGGCGAAAAACGTGAGAATGCAACATATCATTTTCTTGCCCGCAAAAGCATAAGCATGATCCGTGAAGGTAAAAAGTTGCGTATGCGTAAGTATCATCCTAAATTAAAACAACATGTTTGGTTTGTAGAAACAAAGATGCCTAGTCACAGTGCTAAGTAAACAGAGGGCCGGGATCAAGATGCCACATATGAGATGTAACACGAGGATGTGTGCTACCTAACTAACAAAATATAAATGCCCATTAAACTAGCACCTTCGGGTGCTCTTTTTTGTTAAATACACGACTGAGGAGAGAAGTCAATGTATGAATACAAAGCAACAGTAGTAAAAATTATAGATGGCGACACAGTGGATGTGGATATTGATCTAGGATTTGGTATAGTGTTAAAAGATGAACGTGTAAGAATTATGGGTATTGATACACCTGAAAGCCGCACTAGTGATAAAGTTGAGGACTTGTTTGGAGAAGCAGCAAAAGCAAGAGTTGGGCAACTTATGGGCGAAACAGCGATCTTAAAAACGCAGATCAACAAAAATGGTGAGGACATGAAGGGCAAGTTTGGACGTATACTTGGTGACTTTGTTTTAGGCGATAAAATGCTTACTGAGATCCTTATTGAAGAGGGACATGCAGTGCCTTATACGGGCGGATCAAAGGCTGATACAGTTGCCGCACACGAAGCAAATAGACAAAGATTAGTTAGTGAAGGCATTGTAGCAAAAGAAGATTACGATAGAGAAATTGCTAAACAAAACAGTTGACACAATGAATAATCAATGTATACTAATAATAGTTAAACAACTATTGAGGTTGCGTATGTTTAGGTTCTTTGAGTATGTAGGAGTAATTACTACTGCTGTATTTGTAAGTATGTTTGTCGCTTCTGTATCAGATAATACAGATTATATAATAGATCCAGGATTAATTAAACAAGCAGTTGCACATGAAGATGAATTAACATACAGTGGCGGCACAGAAGTTCATGCTGACGAATTAAACTGTATGGCACGGAATATATACTTTGAAAGTAATAATCAAAGTAGAGCAGGACAAATTGCTGTTGCGCGTGTTGTAATTAATAGAGTGCTGGATACACGTTTTCCTAACACAGTATGTGAAGTTATAACTGAAGGGCCTATCAGGGAAAGTTGGAAAACTGCAAAGGATCCAGAGTTACCAGAAGAGGAACGTATTTTTTATCCTAAGCGTAATATGTGTCAGTTTAGTTGGTACTGTGATGGACGCAAGGATGATATTCCTAGCAAAGATAATAATCATGCATGGCGCATGGCTCAGGATATTGCCTTTAACGTAATGGTGTTTAATAAGTACAGTGGTCTAGTTGAGGGTGCAACGCACTATCATGCAGATTATGTAGATCCAGACTGGAATAAAACAATTACACTGATTACAAAAGTAGATGATCATATTTTTTATCGTTGGGACTAATGTTTAATCGAGAAAATGTAGCACAAGCAAAAGCAGACTTTGCAGAAAAACGTTACTGCGTTGTTGATAATGTTTTAGAGGAACATTACATTCAAGCACTGTACAAAGCAGTGCCTGAAATGGAATACGGCGTTTGGACTTGTATACACAACAGTCATAACAAGTTTCGGTATGGATTCAAAGATAGCGATGAATTTGGACCTATACATAAACAATTTATTGAAGACGCAAGAGGAAAATTTAGTTACTGGCACTATGCTTATTGGCTTCTAAAGGATCATCACAAAGTACATAAAAATAGATTCGTGACAGAGTTTAATCGTATTGTTACAGAAGATTACAGTGTGACAAAGCCTGATTACACGTTTCACGATCTTGTTAGTGAAGTAACAGGTTTTACTAACATGTTTACAAATCAGCCCACATACAGTTATTATGATCATACTGCCTGGCTTAATGCACATAATGATCCAAGACGCTGGTGTGCATATATATTTTATTTTAATGAAACATGGCTTGCACAATGGGGCGGACAACTTTGTATACTTGGAAAAGATGAACGAACTATTGTAGACAGTATAGAACCTTTTGGAAATAGATTATTAATTATGGATGTGAGTGAAGTCACAGGGACTCGTATCAATAAGCACTTTATAAGTCCTGTGAGTATAACAGCAGATCATCCACGCTATAGTTTAGCAGGATGGTTTTATCAACTAGAAACAGACGGACCTAGTCCGGTAAGGAGTAAACAATGACATTAAAACGTGATCTAATTGCAGCAGGTACTTTTATTGCCGTAAGTCTATTTGCACTCAATGCGCTTGCTGAATCATACACTGTGCGTGGCACAGTAACAAGTGTAGAGCCAAGATATGCCACAAAGACTGTAACAGAACCTGTGCAAAAATGTTGGACTGAAGAAGTACCTGTGTATGGACAAGGAAAGAATAACGACAGTTCGGTGTTTGGTATGGATCTAGAAGGTGCTATTATCGGCGGTATTCTCGGTAACAATGTTGTTAAAGGTGATAATGCAGGTGCAGCAGGTGCAATTATTGGTGGTCTTATCGGCAGTGATATGAAGAACAAAAAGAATCAGGAGATCACTGGATATAGACAGGTAAGCAAGTGCAATACACAGTACAATGAACGCACTGAAGAATACCTTGCAGGATATAGTATTAGTTATGAAGCATTAGGACTGAGAGGCGTGATGTCAAGCACAAGAAGTCGTAATGTTGGTGAAAGCATAGATGTAAACGTACAAATTAGTGCGTATTAATATACTGATAAATTCTTTTTAGCAAGCGTTTTATAACAGGATGCTTGCTATCAAAATTCCACATGCCCATGTATGCAAATAAGTCTGGACTTAAAAAATTGCCCATTTCATCTTTAAATTGGGCTGTTTTGCCTGCCATGCGTAGTAGTTTTAGTGCATCTTCTTTGCCTACTTGACGATACAATTCGTCAGCAATGTTCATAGCATATGCTTCTATTTCATCTGGACGGCTCATGTATTCGTAATTCATGTTACGTTTATCTTTGCCCTGTGTATAATCTTCAAAGTCTCTTGCTCTTGCTTGTTTTTGATGAATCATTTCGTGTTTCATCATATCTAGTATACGATTTATTAATGGATTTGGATCATTTACTGCCATGCGATCTTCTTTGTTGCTAAACACAAGTGTAATTTCAAATGGTATTTCACCATCTTCATCATCATCTTGTTCATAAGCAGCACTAGCGTTCATGTCACCTTTATCAACATTAGGACTTAGTTCCATTTCAACACGGGTAATGTCGCCAATGTTGCTTTCAAGTTCTGTGGCAATTTCTTTGGGTGTATGGCTACCTTGCGTTAACCAGTCTCTGAAACTTGTCAAACGCATTTTAAGTTCTTGCATATCGCTGGGTTGTGTAATTTCTTTAAGTAGCATCAAGTATTTATTTTAATAAATACATACACAGATTTTGGAGTTTATAAAATGGCAGTATACGGAAGTTATGGCGGTCCTATCAAGGCTACACTAGGTAAGCAAAGTATTACTTGTATTAGTAATACTAATGTTGCCACAACTATCACGCACACAGACGATTCATCTAGTGTAGATAGTAGCAGACATGTCACAATGATTATTACAAGTAGTGGAAACGCAACAATAGAAATTAATGGTGCAGCAACCGCAAACAGTCTTGCAATGACTAGTAGTGACACGCTTATTGCTAAAATACCAAGCGGCAACACATTAGGTTGCAGAGGGACAGCAAGCACGCCTACAATTACAGTTCATAAGGTAGTTTGCTAATGGCTGATTTTGGAGAATTTGGCGGCCCTGTTAAAGACTACTTGGGTAGTCAAAGTATTACTGCTACTACTGATGGCGTAGATACAACAATTACACATGAGATTACATCAGGATCAGCAAAAAGTTTAATCTGCGCAGTTACTACAGATGGAAACTGCTTTATTCAAATTAATGGAAGCGCAACTACAGGCAGTTTTCCACTTACTTCAAGTGATACAATGATAATCAAATTAGCTCGTGGTGCAACACTAGGAGCATTAGGCAATGGTGGAGAGAGGGCAGTCACAGTAAAGAAATACGTTTCGTAATTGACTTTTACTTACGGAAGGTAGTATAATAAAGTTATGTTTTTAGGTCTACTCACTCTATTAGTTGCAATCAGTATCAGCGTTATTGCCGCATACTACAGTATACTAGGACTCACAGCAATTTTTGCTGCAGCATTTTTGCCTATTGTATTGATGGGCAGTGTGCTAGAAGTTGGTAAAATACTTGCTACAGTATGGCTACACATACACTGGAAACGTGCGCCATTTATAATCAAAGGTTATTTAACAAGTGCAGTCATTGTGCTTATGTTTATTACAAGTATGGGAGTGTTTGGCTTTCTAAGTAAAAGCCACATTGAACAAAGCAGTGTAGGCACAGAGCAAATTGCACAAGCAGAAGTTATTGATCAAAAGATTGCTAGAGCGCAAGCAAAGCAAGCACGTTGGTCAGGAGAAATAACTAGACTACAAGCAGGTGAAACAAGTGGCAGAGTTGATGCACTCATTGCCCGTGAGCGCGAACGTATTAAAGATGCTCGTAACAGTTTAGCACCGCAGATAAAAGCAGAGAATGACAAGATTCCTGGACTGCGAGAGCAAGCAGAAAAAGAAGTTTCACAACAAAACAAGCGTTTAGGCGATGCACAAAAGCGTAGTGCAGATGCAATAGCAGTTGCACAAGCAGAACTTGATCGTTTAGATGCTGATGTACTTGCTTACACCAAACAAGGAAAAGCAAAAACAGGAGCATTTGGCGGCACGA
>Ga0181415_1000025_pt1 | contig 36032 bp, 32 predicted proteins | sample 38SPOviralmetaG_FD_130140 | JGI IMG/M metagenome (GOLD analysis project Ga0181415, IMG submission 130140) | Marine viral communities from the oligotrophic San Pedro Time Series (SPOT) site, San Pedro Channel, CA, USA - 38 SPOT_SRF_2012-12-11 | ecosystem: Environmental > Aquatic > Marine > Strait...
GTAAGAAGACTTTTCTTCTAGCACTACTGAATTCATGTTTTCAAACATTTCTTTTTGTTTTTTTTGGTTAGTTATAATACTCTTCGCACTTTTCAATGACCTGTGCAAGGTCGTTTTCTATATACAAATCTTCAAACATACCCATCGGGCTTTTTGCAGAGTCGTTACCATTGGATTGTGTTCTAAATCTAAACTTAGTTCCTCCATCTCCATAGTAGTTGTCTGTAAATAAACAGCATACAAATTCTTTTTCGACACGCTTCTTCCATCTGTTCCCGTCAACAGCAACAAATCTTTCTTGTACTCCTGAATCGCTGTCGTAAGCACCATCAATAGCTAAGTATATAATATACTTGTCTGTATTCTTTGAAAGGTTTAGTATCCTATCTATTTCTTTATTATAGAATGACCACACATCAAAGCCTTTAAATCTAATATCAGCTTCTCTATATATCATTTCTATTAAACTAGTAAACGATTCTACTACTATAGTTTTAATCTCATCAGAGGCCATAGCTTTCTCTATAGCAGAGTTAAATGTAGATAAGTTAGGAACTGCTACGTTCTTAAACTTATTAGCACCTTTAAATGGTAGTTGTTTACGTTCTGTATTTAGTACCGCAGTTGTGTTAGGGTCTAAATTTCTTAAGGATGATGACTTACCTGAGCCACTTTTTCCTACTACAATAATGTTTGGTTTCATTTTTTGTTTTGGTTTTTAATAAATTCTACTACTGATTTGTACACCTCGTCTATATCACTATATAAACTAATGTTAAGCATCTCTTGTGGTACTCCTTCACAATCTTGCTCTATTTTTAGTACTACGGGTCTTAACCAATCCCAAGACGAGTCGTATTTTAATTTATCTAGACCTATATGATGCCTTAAAAATAAGACTCCATCTTTTTTAAATCCAAAATTTACTTGATGACCCATAAATTCTGCTATAAGTTTGTTTGATTTCATTTTTTAGTTGGTAATTTAATTATCTGTTCTACTTTTAATTTATCAGGTTTTTTGTAGTGCTTTCTTTTCGATGTAACAAACTTAAAGTACCCACGCAGCATTATATTGTTTTCTTTAGTTAGCAATTCTTTTATGCTTTTAAAAGTTTTATTTACAATACTTTCTACTGCGTAGATAGGTACGTTAGTTTGTTCACTTACTTTTCTTATAATTTGTTTATAATTCATCTACGGTAAAAAAACTATTATCACTAGAACTTTCAACAAATTTAGTAAATTTATTGTTGAAATCCAAATTGACACTACCTATACCTATGTTACGACCTTTAGCAAAAATGATTTCAGCTTTACCTATTGTGCTGTTACCATTCTCATCAGATTCTATACCATAATATTCAGGTCTATAAACAAATACAACAGTATCAGCTGCTTGTTCTATTTCGCCAGACTCTCTAAGGTCAGCAAGACAAGGGCGACAGCCTGCTCTGTTTTGTACATTACGTGAAAGCTGAGATAAAGCCATAACGCATATGTCTAATTCTTTAGCTACATTTTTTAAAGCTCTAGCAATTTGAGACACTTCTTGTTCACGACTTCTACCTTTGTTGAAATTGTTAACTAACTGTAAGTAGTCAATCATTACAAGCTTTACCTTTTTGCTAACAACATACCTTCTAATTCTGTTAATTAAATACCTTAGACTTGTGTTAGAACACTCGTCTATATACATTGGTAATGATTTAACTTTATTAGAATAATCAATTACTCTATCGTAATCTTCTTTAGACAACTCACCCGAAGATATAGATTTGTTTTCTACATAAGATTCTGAACTAACAACTCTTGTTAGTAATTGATTGACTGACATTTCATACGAAAATACTACAGTAGGTATATCAGATTTAGCTGCGTTTAATGCAAGGTTTAAAGATAAACTAGTCTTACCCATAGATGATGCACCACCGACTATAATTAAGTCTTGATTCTTCCAACCATTAGTGTGTTCATCTATACATTTATAACCACTAGTTATACCTGTAATACCCTCTTTCTTACAGTTTTCATGTACCTCATATAAGAAACCTTCAAGCTGATGATTCATGTCAGGAAGCCCAGAGTCATTGTGTTCACCAATACTTCCAAGCTTCTCGACAGAATATTCAATAAGATTGTTGATGTCTTCTTCACCACATCTCTTACTTAAATCTATAATTAAATCTTTGAACTTAATTAGTTTCTTTTCGTTTATGAGGTATTCAACACAACTTTCGAATGGCATATAGTATGATTCAAATGACATAATTTTTGCTATCTCAAACTGCATATTAAATGCATTTAAGTTTGAAATTTTATCAGCTTTAATTATATCAAACGATTCCCCTTGCTGGTACAGCGTATCTATTACACTAAACACTTCCTTGTGTAACAAACTTTCAAACAAGTCTGTATCCAGAACTGTAAAGAAAGTATAATAGTAATCCTTTTTCTGCATTAACTTAGCAAGCAACGCCTTTTCTACCTCATCTCTACTCATAATTAATTAAGGCTTATGCCTTTGTCTATTAAGTCTTTAACTAAAAGGTTAAGTACTTTGTTTGAATATTTATTTGAATTACCTGCAAGCATTTCATAATCAGCTGACCAATTAGTTTTATACTTATGTGTTAAGTAATTAGTTACTCCATTGAATAAACCAAAATGTGTATGACCTTTGTTGTCCATTTCTATTTTGATACACTCCATTAATTCGTTTCTTCTTTCAGCAGTCTTTCTTGGGATTTTCTTAAGCTTAGAGCTAGCTATAATATCAGCAGCTTTGTCTATTAACTCTGAACTTGGAGAAGCCTCGCTAAGTTTTGTGTATAGCTTCTTCAAACCCGACATGTTTCGATTAATCATTTCATTAATCTTGTCTGTATTAATTTGCTCTACTTGCTTAGTGTGTTTGATAACATGAACATTATCTTTATTGGACATTAATATAGAAAACATATTTGCACAACTGTGCATTCTAGTACTAATACCAAACACTAGTTTTTGACTACCATCATGTGAAGAGAGTGCATAAAGATACTTATCTATCTTGTCATCACCAAATACATCATAACTATTTAGCTTAATAAAAAAGTATATTTTTTTACCTCCAGCAAATGAACCACATCTAGATTCATCAAGGTTGTAAGAACTATCTTCAAGTTTATCAAGTATAGTATTTAATAAATCTTCATTCTGTATTACTGTATATTGTTTACGCACTGGGCCTAATGCTTGACCTGTTTGGTTATTAACAGTAGCAAAAAATGGTGTTTCTGCATAGTCATCTGCATGCAATGTATTATATGTATGCATTCTAACTTTGCTAACGGTAAAGTTTAACTGACCATATTCTAAAAATTCTTGTTTAGTCATCTTCTAAAAGTTTTTTAAGTTTAGTTATAGAAATTAAAAGTTCATTGTCTTCATCAGGTAAATATTCACCGCAATAATTAATGTACATAGCAGTAATATCTTTAGCTGTTTTTTCAATAAATTCTAATTCTTTTTTAATTTTTTCTATATCCATAATTTTGTATAAAAATATATAAGGCGCACGTCCAATTCGTCAGGCTCGCACTAGTGAGACGGTCTTAAAAGAAGGTACACTACCTCTTCTTACCTTATATATTAAAGTTTAACTCCAAATCTAGAGGCTCTAGCTTTTACATAAAGCCAAACCTTTTCAAAATCTTTGCTGTTAAGCGAGTATTGAAGAACATCTTTTAAAGATATTCTATGCTTATCACTTAAACCACAATTCCATATACGACGTTGTTGGTTTTCAGCAAATTTTACAATAGACATACATATTAAAATCCAATTATAGATTTTATTAAAGTCTAGTGTACCACTATGATTACGAAATTCAATTGTATCAGGTCCTGCTGCACAAGAATAATTAGTCATATTTAACCAATAATATCTTTGGCTATTGTAGTGACCACCAGGATGGTTTTTCTTCTTATTGTATGTCCTATCTATAGCTGTGTTCATAATTAACTTACCAAGATTATCTCTATAATTTCTAAAGTTTAATTCTGAAACATAATCAGGTAGTTTTCTACAATAAGTATTATCATTCCTAGATTGAGGTAGCATAGCATATAAATCAGATTCTATTTCTTTACACAATCTAGCTACCATAATAGAAAACCTACGATTAAAAGAAGCACCACCTACATGAACATGAACACCACACTTTCTATCTACTTTAGCGTTGTGTTCATTTAAGTAGTCACACATTTCTCTAACACTTCTTATACCTTTATTACCATGCAGTACACCTGAAACAAATTCATGACCATCAGTTGAACCGTCATAAACAGCTTTCATGTTTATTTTTGGTGTATAAGGAACATCTTTAGAGGAAGAAGTTTCTAATTCAATACCAAAAGTATATTTCATATTAGATGTTCTTGTAAAGTCTACAAATGCTTCTCTTGAGTAAATATCTGTATAAGCTGAATCAAAAGTTTCTCCTATTGTGTTATTGCTACAACAATAATCTTCATCTTCATGAACATATTCATCACAACAGTCTCTATAAACAATTCCATGCATTTCTGCAACATCTGAATCTATATAATGTTGGTCGTTATAATATATATAGTCTTCAGATGTAGAATAACCTTCTTCATATCTACCTATCCATACATAATTGCAGCAGGAGTTTTCAGCACACAAGCTTATACCAGAACCACTAAAATTTTCATCAGGTTCTAAGACACAATAAGCATCATTATCAAAAGTATCATTGAACAAAATAAAACGTTCTGCTATAACGCAGTATAGTATATAGTTTTGTTCTAATATTTTAAGATACTTAACTATTAACTCTTTATCTGGATGGTCTCTACTAGAACTTCTATATCTTAACCATTCAAGTAAAGACCTTTCTCTTGTAACATTAAAAGCTGCAAACTCTATATTAAAATTACAACCGATAAGTATTTTAATTCTTTCGAATTCTGTTTGAGTAAAGCTTGATAAATCTATAGGCGGAACTTCAACAAATTCATCTGTATAATCTCGTACAGATGTTAATAGAATTTCTTGTCTTCTTTCTTCTACGAATAAATCTAAGGTATTTGTTGGCATAACTTAATGGTATTATCTATTATACACTTAAGTTCTTCAATATCAGGACTTTCTCCCTTACGACTCTCAAGGTTTTCTACAGCTTGAGATAACTCATTAGCAAATTCTGAATCTGCGCAGAGTATAAGTAGTTTTTCTAACATATTACACATAAATTTCTTGTTCAACTAAATCTAAAAACATCTGTATTTTTTCTATATCTTTTGTATCAATAGAATTAAATTCTTTCATGTTCTTAAACATTTCATTAACTGATTCAAATCCTTGTGACATACAGTTATAATAATCTTCACTATAAAGTTCAGGTAAATTATTTGTATCTAATACATTAAAAGACCTATTCCATGTATTCTCTTCTGCTTCAGTCCACGAAGATTTGATTGAAGCCGTACCGTTTCCCATGTAATCTCCATACTCGTACCATTTTTTGCTATTGATTTTTGTAATAGCCGTTACAGGTATTTTTACAGAATCTACAAGCTCACCAGTAGGAGAGTATATAAACAACTTATCTTTAGTTACTTCTTTAACTTTATCTTCGTCAAATAAAATGTCTAAACATTCACGTCTTGAACTAAAGTATATACCAGTTTCATCTCTGTATCTAAACAAAGGATTATTTCTACGATATACATAAAGTTGACCATCGCTTTGAGTAAATACAGCGTTAATTGTACCACCAAAAGAACCCAAAGTAGCATAGTCATCAGTCTTTTTAAGTACACTGTATATTGCTTTAGAGTCAACATCTACACTTTCTAACTCGTGGTCAGTCAAAACTTCATCATAATTGTCTAACACACCATTGTGTACACCAACGTATTTACCGTAAGTATAAGGGTGTGTGTTCTCAGCGGTTTTATTACCATGAGTTCCATACCTAGTATGACCTATAAACAATTGTGATTTTGTTTCATCCATTAATGATAAAAGGTTAGGCGAGTCATCTAAGCATTTGTATATTTTTCCATCTGTATACAAACCAGCTGAGTGTCCACCTCTGTTATCATTGTCGTGCATCATAAACATTAGTTTGTTCATGTTAGCACCTTCTCCTATATATGCAACTATTCCACACATTTCTTTTTATTTTTAATAGTTTGTGATTTATTTTGTTGAGAGTATTGAGTTATAAATTCATTTTCTTCGTCAGAAACTAACTCTTTTTCTGCGAGCGAACGAAGTTTAAGTTCTTCTTCGTATTGTTCATCTTGTAGTTCGTAGTGTTTGGCATCATATAAAGAGTCAAGAGCTATGCGCTCTTGCTCTTCAATGAATTTGTCTTTCATTCTACCCATGGCTACTATTCTTCCAAGACAAATTTTGGTAAACCATTAGTACCGATATACATACCAGCAGCTTTAAAGGTTATCTTAGCACCTTTCCAAGTTACTGTATACTCAACTTGATGGTCTTCAAATGTCTGTTCAAAAACATTATCATCAATTTGAAGCATACTAAGCTGCTTATTTTCAGTAGTTTCTCCGCTATCTTCAGCAAAATAAAAACCCTCATTAGGTTGTGTATTTTCCATAGCTTTGTTAACAATAGCATTACTCTTTGTATCAATGTTATGAGTCTTACGTATCTTACTTAACTTGTTTTCAATCGCATGTCTTGTGCGTCCAAGTCTAGTAGCAAGCTCATCATTTGATAAGTGCATGTTATTAATTAAAAATTGTACGTGTTCTACCGACCAAGGTAGACGTGTGATTCTTTTAGGCATAGTTCTTTTAGTAGCCATAATAAAAAAAATTAAAGGTATATTGTGTATTGTATTTTATAGTTAGCAACACAACTTAACTAACTGTAGGGGAAGAAGAAAATAAACTAATTAGTATGGAACATAAGAGCTCTTAACTTAATTATAAATTGAGAGTGTGTTATATACTCTTCTTCATATTCTTTTAGTAAATTTCTTACTTGCACTAATTTAGATTCCATAGCGTTTATTCTAGCGCTCATGTAATTCATATTTTCGTTATTATACTCTTGCATAACATGTGTATTTAATTTAAAGCCAATAGGTAGAGCCGTTAAGCTCCACCATTGACACTGACTTTGCCTAGCACCCCTGCTAGGACTTTTCACTTTATGCAGCACTCACGTAGCTTGCTCAACGTATGAGTTAGTTTAGCGAGTTTGCGCTCGGAGGTTTAATATCTATATCTTCTCTGATATGCCTGCAACTTACAGGATAGCCATTGCTTGTTTACGTCTTAAATGGCAATTGATGACGCCACACAACACTTATTGTTCCTAGAGGTTGCTTTCTTGGGTGCTTGGGTTGCACGGTGCATCATACCGCTCATCCTGGCCAACGGATGGTTTTATTGTTCATGTGGCCAAATATTAACAAAAGCTATGTGTACCGTCGTACACTCTGAAGTAGTAGCTATCCTTCATGTTATCCTAGGTTCACTAATATCCACACAATTGTGGCGTAACGTACTCAAATCATTTTAGCTTTATGTTAATAGTCTATAATAATATTAATAGTAGCAATTATTATTTCTAGTAATTTATTGCAAAGAACTTAACTTGAAATGTTTAACCTTTACGCGTTAGTCAGTCGGCCATAACAAGTCTTAACTTACTACTATCTGGTATATGTAACGCTCCTGCATATGAGATTCAACGTTACACACCATCTACCTATCGTAATAGGTTGTTTTATTATAATCACTTAATAATAGTGATAAACAGAATGCAGATGAGGTTGTTAATACATGTTGATAAATTGCAATCTCTTAAATATAAATACATTACATAAGAAACTACCACGCATCCACTTGACTATTAAAATTAAAAGTTGTAACTTCGAATTATAATGTCGTAAGCCTCTACGCATTACTGCTCAATCTCCTAAATAGAGCAAAACTCCAAATCAGAAGAAAAGGAACTGAATGGGAAGAAGAAAAAACAACCCACATACTACTCAGTATCAAGTACTTAGAGCCAAGCATAACGCAAGTCTATCGACCAAAACAACCTAAATGTAGCCAATATAGGCGTGTAGGATGTAGCTCACACACACACTCATGTACAGAAAACTACTGGGTATTTACTGCAGTACTACTGGGTATGTACTAGATGATAGTGAGAAAAGGTGCACCCGAAGGCACACCTGCTCAGTAGTTAGGTTCTAAAAGTCTACGTCCTCTTCAGAGCTAACGACAGCGTCTACCTCGTCAAGAGATTTAACTTTGTTAGCAACCTTACGGTTACTCTTCGTACCCGACTTAGACATGATGTAAGTCTTACCTCTATTAGAAGTAAGTTTACAGTCTAGGGTCACACCCGACAACTCCTTGAGGTCAAATCCTTTTTCTTGAAACCACACTAAAAGCGTTTCGCTTGTGTGTTGCACAATGTTTAGGATAAGACCTGGAATCTTGTAAGGACGAACGTTGTCCTTACTACTAGGGTCAAACTTATCAGGGTTAGATAAATCCTCCATACTCAAACCTGTTTCACTTTCAATGTAAGTAAATAAGTTTGGGTGAAGCATTTCATCATCATCCTCAATAAGTCTTAGACCACGAAGACAAGCTATTGCTTTACGCAAAGCACCACTACCTATAGAAGGCATAGCACCCTCTGTAGTAAGCGTCACAACTCTGTCTGGTTGACCCTCTACTGCGATAGTAGAAAGGTCAGGAAAGAACCACGTTACAAACACTTTCCCTTGGGAAGGCTTGCACTTAACAAACTCAACCTTGTGTACTTTTTCAGCACCACAATATTCAGGATGTTCGGCTTTCTCCAAACGAACATGAGAGTAGTTGCCTACGTTAGCTTGACGATATTTGTCAAACCATCCGTAAGGCTTTACGCTTGTAGTTGATGACAACTCACTTGCAGAATGCCCTGCACTAGCTTGTTCCTTAGAACCTAACATACCATTAACTTTAGATAATAAATCCATAACGTCAATAATATTAAATCCATTAACTTAAACCCTAATGGTTGGGTTGCTACTTAGTGTAGCTGTTGTTGAAGAAGAAAACTCTCCGTCACAATTACGGGGTGGGTGTACAAAATTTGTAGGTAGTGGGGGCAGTATACTATAAGACAATCGCACCCACAAAAACATAAAAAATTTTTCAGTATATTTGAGAAATAATATTAAAAAAAAAATTATGCCTGGTAAATTAAAAAAAGCTTTAAGAAGAGCTAAAAATACAGTATCTAATGTAGTATATCGTGCTAAAGGTGACACTGAACAAGAAGGTGGAAAAACAACTACTACAAAAGAGTCTAGTAGTATGCGTCGTTACAAGAAAGGTAAAGACAGCACAAAAGTTACTAAAACAAAAGAGGTAAAGCCTACTAAAAGTGGTTATAGTTTAACTAAAACTAAGACTAAACGAAAAGGTGTAAGTGTATATGGTTCACCTACCAAGACTAAAACTAGCACTAAAAACATTTCTGAAAAGAAAGCTGCTAGAGTGATTAAAAAAGGAACCAAAAAGCAATCAAATTACTCAACTTTAAAGAAAGCTGGTGTAAGCAATTACAAACAAGGTGGATTAGTTCAACACGATTAGTTATGGGAAGAAAGAAAGGACCTACAAAAAAGAAAAAGGTTACAAAAGTTAAACCTTTACTTCATCCAACTAGTAAAGCACGTAAATTTCTAGATACAGTAGTGTCAGTTATAGGTGGACCAACTGCTATGGCTTATAAAGGTATAAAGAATATCCAAAAGCAACGTAAAAAATCTGGAATGGGCTCTATTGTTAAATTTAAAAAGGGTGGTTTAATACAACACGATTAATATGCCAGGTAAAGATAAAACAGCAGCAGCTTTTAAGAAAGCAGGCTCAGGACAAAGAAAAAAAATTATGGAAGACCCATTGTATGGAAAAGGGTCTGGTAGTGGTACTATAAGTAAGAGCAAAGGTTTTAATTTTACTAGTTTGTTAAATGAGAGGCTTAAAAAGAAAGCACAAAGTTTAATGAAAATGAAAAAAGGTGGTTCTTTGAATCAATACGATTAGGATTTAATAATTGCTTTACATATAATATGTTTGTTTGGTTGAATTAGGGTAGCTTTCGGGTTACCCTTTTTTTGTATATATTTGTATTATGACAAAAAGTAAGTTTGGAATTGTTCGTGAAAGCAAGGACGGAACTATTAAAGGTTACGTTGACATGGGCGAAAAATATTTTTGTTTAAACGAAATAGATGTATTTGATAGTTATTTAGATATGGGCTATAATGTTGTAAACAATTGTTATGTTATGGTAGGTGGAAGTAGGACTACTTATTTATATAGGTATCGTACAGAGCATGGTGAAAAAGTCGAAGAAAGCGTAGACGAATTCACTCACCCAACTATGATGATGGTAACGGAGCTAAAAGTAAATTAATGTACTTAGTAAATTTAGACAAGACAGGTAAAGTCATTATGGATGACTCAATTTATGCTGTCGAAGAATTCAGAGAAGTTATAGAAACAAAAACACTTGGAAACAAAGGTATGCTTTGGGTGGCTTTGTATTGTGACTACGACAGTATCTACAGACATTTTACTGAATCTGAAAGAAGCAGAGCAATAAGTAGTCAAGTTTTTAAAGATTACGATTGGAAAGGTCAAAAAAATAAAAAAATTGCTAACGCAATTAGTAAGTATAAAGATTTACAATTTGACCCCTTAGATGCTCAGCTACGAGCTTTCAACGAAAAGATAAATGAATATACCACATTACTTAAAACTGTTACCATAACAGAAGAAAACGCTAATGAAATGCAAAAGGTAATGATTGGAATAGATAAAATATTATCTACAAGACAAAAACTACTTGACGCAATAGAGCGAAGAGGTCAGCGTACTAAAATATCTGGTGATGCTGAAATGAACTACTTAGAAAAGAAACAGTCTTACAGTGGGTAATATAAAAAAATACCAACCTATAATTTATGAAGGAATACCTGACCTTAATCAGGAAAGCATTGCATACAGAGAATTCTGGGATGAGCAGATTGAAAGGTGCAAGAATGGTTATAAACCAAGAGGTATGGATGCTATATCAGGTAAACATTATTACTACCTCAATTTTTATAAAATATTGGGTAATAGTGGCGAAAAAGGTGGGCGTAAAACACTTATTGCTCCTTGGTATCGAGATATGGACAAAGAGTATTTCGATTTATTTGAAACATGTAAAGACGAAGAAAAAGGGATGATTGTAATTAAAGCTCGTGATAAGGGCTTTAGTTATATGAATTCTGGTATACTTGCTCAAGAGTTTACATTTTATCCTTTTAATGAAATAGGTATAGCAGCAGGCTTACAAGTAACAGCTGACTCTTTCTTTGGTAAAGTAAAAAATGGTTTATTCAATCAAGAAAGAATTTTTCGGCATTCTATATTAAAAGATGCAGATGCTTTACTTAAGTCTGGTTATAAAAAGAAAGACAGAGATGGTAAGTGGAATGTAGGTGGATTTCAATCTTCTATACACTGCCGTACAATGAGTAATCCTGAAGTATTTAAAGGTGAGCGTTTATCTGTTATGATATTTGAAGAAGCAGGTGAGTTCAAAGAGCTTTTAAATGCATACATGTCATCCAAAGCATGTTTTATGGATGGTGATATTCAATATGGTGTTCCAGTAATAGGTGGTACAGGAGGTGATATAGAAACTTCTTCTAAAGATTTTATGGATATGTATTATAATGCAGATGCATTTAATTTAATACCTATGTTTATACCAGCTACTAAATGTTATCATGGTTTTTTTGATTTAAAGACTGGTGTGTCAAATATAAGTGGCGCAGAAAAAAAATTACTCGCAGAGCGAGACCAATTAAAAACTGGTGCTAACAATAAAGGTTACAATTTACATATACAAAACTATCCACTTACTGTTGAAGAAGCTTTTCTACAAACTAAATCTTCTAAATTTAATATTGGTAATATTAATGAGCAAAGAGGTCTGATAATGTCATCACCTCAAACTGAAAATCAAATACAAAAAGGTAGGCTCGAATGGTTTGGTGAAGGTATGGATGTAGAATGGATACCTGACGATACTGGTCCTTATAAAATATTATCACACCCAATGACTGATTATCAAGGACTTGACATTGGAGGTATTGATTCTTATGACCAGGATACAGCAAAAAGCTCAAAGTCTTTAGGTAGTGCAATTATATATAGAAGATTTTATAGTGTTGATTTACCTAGTAATTATGTAGTTGCAGAATATACCGAAAGACCTAAGACTGCAGAAGAGTTTTGGGATGGTTGTTTAAAACTAGCTGTATATTATAATTCTAAAATGCTTATTGAGTTTACTAAAATAGGTATTATAGATTACTTTAAACGAATGGGTGGTATGAAGTATATGAAAGAAAGACCGACTGCTGCGCACTCTCCTAAAACCGTAAACAGAAATAGATTTGGTATACAAATGAATAAACATACTAAATCTGTAATGGAGCAATATTTACATAAATACGTAGAGGAAAATTGTGGAGATATTTGGTTTATGGAACTGTTAGACGAATTAGCTAATTATGGTGTGCGAAATACAGACCGTGTAATAGCTTTTGGGCTGTGTTTGATACATGACATAGACATATACGAAAAAAGTGTTAAATTTGGTGAATCTGAAATAAATAATATTGGGTTTGTTTATTACAAACGTGAAAACGGCAGACTTGTACCATATAAAGAATAAAAATGGCAGTTAATAATCATGGGTTTCCTAGACAAGCTATTCCTGATAGCGAAAAAACAAAAGAATGGTGTATAGATAACTTACGCTCTATAACTAGATTTCTAGGTGGAGCTAATTCATCTGCTGATAACTTTCTTAATAATAGAAATAAAGATATAGCAAACTATGCTATGTATAATGGTCATATTAATACAAAAGACTATGAATACATAACTGACCAATATGGCTTGCCTTTTCCTGCACAAATGGCAAACTTTCCTTTAGCACAAACTAAAATAGATTTACTAGTAAATGAAGATACTGAAAGACCTTTAGATAAAAAAGTTACATCTATTAATAAAGAAGCTGCTCTTCGTAAAGAAAAATTTAAAGTATCATTAGTTGCTAATAAATTACTTGAAGACATAAATAATCAATTTGAAACTGCTTTTGGGGTTAAGCCACCAACTGAAAATGGTGACTTTCCTGTGCCAGATGATATTGATGAGTTTATGCGATATGAATACAAAGAACTTATTGAAGAAGTATGTCAAGATGGTTTAGACTACCTTATACAAAAATATAGACTTAAAGATGTTTTTAGAGTAGGATTCAGAGATTTTTTAGTTACAGGTAAAGAATTCTATAAAGTATATGTAAAAAATGGCGACCCTTTTGTAAGAAGAATAGACCCACGTAGTGTTATATGGGATTCATCTATACAAAGTGATTATTTAGAAGAAGCAAATTGGGTTGCTGAAGAACGCTTCTTGTCTGTAAATGAAGTGATTGACGAGTATAGAGAACAACTTACTAAAGAAGATGTACAAAAACTAGAAGAGATACGTCAAATAGATGGTATAGATAAGTTGTCTGACTTTAACGCAGATATTGAGTGGATTGATTTTGATAAAGACAAAGGTGTTCGTATACGTGTTGTTACAGTAGAATGGAAATCAGTTAAAGAAATTAATTTTAAGATTTCTGAAAACAAACACGACCCTTCTAATCCTTTTAAGAAAATTGTAAAAGAAAATTACCGACCACGTAAAAAAGAAAAAGTAGAAAAAAAGTTTGTAGATGACATATGGGAAGCAACTGAAATAGGTGGTCAAATATATGTTAACTGTAGACGTAGACCAAATCAAGTACGTTCTGTAGATGACGCTGGTACTACACCTCTTTCTTATGTAGGATGTATACACAATTACTCAACAGGTCAAAGTACTTCATTATGTGACTTATTGCGTCATGTGCAAATGATGTATAATATAGTACATTACCACATTGAACTTACATTAGCAAGAGCAGGTGGTAAAGCTGTCGTTTATGATGTATCTCAATTACCAACTAATATTGGTATGGATATGCAAAGTGTAATGTATCATCTTAAAACAGATGGTATTATTCCTATTAATAGCCAAATGGAAGGACAGGAAGCTTCTAGGTTTAATCAATTCCAACAAATAGACTTTACTCTTTCGAACTCTGTAAGACAGCTTATAGAGCTTAAATTAATGTTAGAACAAACAGCTGGACAAATCTCAGGTGTATCTCCACAACGTGAAGGTTCTGTATCTCAATACGAGTATGTAGGAAATGTACAACGCAGTGTAGTACAATCTTCGTTATCAACTAAAGGTTGGTTCTTTCAACATAATGAGGTTAAAAAAATGATATTCGAAAGAATGTGCAACCTTATGAAAATTTGTTGGTCTGAAGGTAAAAAAGCTGGTTATGTTTTAGGTGATGGTGGTTATAAATTCTTATCTGTATTACCTGATATTGCATTAAATGACTATGGTGTATTTATAGGAGACTCTGGTAAAGATGATGCTATGAAGCAAGTAGTTCAACAAATGTCACAGGCTGCGTTACAAAATGGAAGTTTGACTATGTTAGATGCTATTAAAGTTTTAAAAGCAGATAGCCTAAGTGAAGCAGAAACAATACTTGAACGTGGGATGGATACTATGAAGAAAATGCAACAACAATCTCAACAACAAGCACAGCAACAACAACAAGCTATGCAAGAGCAGGTTGTACAGCAACAACAAATGGAAAGCGAAAAACAACAAGCTGAAATGCAAAATAAATTAGATATAGCTAAAATAGCAGCAGATTCAAGAGTCACTGTAGCTGAAATAAATCAAGAAGCTAAGCATGAATCTGAAATGCTAAAAGAAAAATCTAAAATACAACTCGAAGGAGTTAAAGGAAGCGTACAGGAACAATTAAATAACCAATCAGCAAAATAAAATATTTATATTATCTTTGCTGTATAAAAAACAAAAAGCATGAGTGAAAGTAATAGTTTAATCGACCAAGTTACCTCTGAGCAAGAAGGTAACTCTTTTGATGCATCAGCATTTATTAGTTCTGATGAAGCAAATAACTTGGAAAGTATTGAAGAAAACAGTAATCAACAGGTTGAAACGCAAGCGCAAGCAGAAGATACCGACCAACAAGAAGCAACAGCGTCAGGAGAAGTTAATGAAGATGGAGAAAGCGATAATCAGGATTTCAGCTGGGATAGCATCGAAGTTAACGAAGAACCTAAAGAAGATACAGTTGCCGAACAACCCAAAGAAGAAGACTGGGATGAAGTAGAGTCAACTACAGATGCTTTTGATTGGAACAAGGTTGGAACTGAGTTAGGAGTAGAAGCTAAGACTAAAGAAGAGTTTGTTCAGCAAGTAAAAAATTTGATTGAAAATCCTGTAAAGGACAATGAAAAGATTGCTAACATACAAGAGTATATCAAAAGAAGTGATGAAGAATTAGTTATCGCAGATATGCAAGCTTCTAAGTTTGATAATGAATATATAGAAGACACTGTAAACAAACTTAAAGAGTCTGGATTATTAAAGCGTGAAGCTTTACAAATTAGAACTCAATTACAAAAGTTTGTACAGAAAGAGCGTGAAGACATCAGACAATCTCAGTTAACTGCTGAGCGAGATGAAATTGCTGCTCAACAAAAAGCAAAAAAAGAATTACAAAGCCACATAAAAAGTAAAAATGATTTTTTTGGTGGTAAAATTAATTCTGATGAAAAACGAAAATTATACAATTATATAACGAAAGGAGATTTTTCTAAAGAAATATTTGATACTCACGCCAATGTTGCGGAGGCTGCTTTTCTTTGGAAGAATAAGGACAAAATTTTTAAAATGATTCGTACGCAAGGCGTTGAACAAGGTAAATCTAAAATCCTTAACAATATTACTTCTCCTAGTAAAAACTCAAGAAGTCAAAATAGTTTTACTCCAAAGAGTGACGGTTTTGACCCAAAAGGTTTTTTAAAATAATTGATAGTTATATTTATTAATTTATTTAAAATACTTTAAAAATGAAGGTATATGGTGCTAAGTACGACCCGTCGTACAACACAGCTGACAACTCGCTTGTCGCAAACATGCTAAAGTACCCTGAGATTGCGAAGAAAATTATCGAATTATATCCTCGCTACTCAATGACGTACTTACTAGAACGATTAGGTTTCGGAGCTAGTGAAAAAATTATTGGAGCTAACGCTTTCGAATGGAAAGTAATGTCTCGTTACAAAAAACCTGCTGTCTTAGATGTAGCTGATACTACTGACCGTAGTGCAGGCGATGTTGTAACTTACAAGATTGCTTCTGCTGAAGCTGCAGATGAATACTGTCATTTAGCAATAAATGATGTTGTTCGTTTTGATACTACAGGTACAACTGGTATTGTAACTGCAGTAGGAACACAAAATACAGGAACTGATGGTCAAACTGATGTTACTGTAAGATTATTACAAGCATTTAATACTAACTTAACTACAGCTACTAAATTAGGTGTAATTGGTTCTGCGTTTGGTCAAGGTTCTCTTGGTGATGAAGTAGGTGAAATGTACGCTTACCCAGAAACTCACCGTAATCACTTAACTCTTTCTCGTAGAAAGTGTAAAATTAACGGTATTGATTTACACGATGTTACTTGGGTAGAGCACAATGGTCACAGACTATGGTACTTTACTAAAGAACAACAAATGACTGACCAGTTCATGTATGAGCTTGAATTGAATCGTTGGTTTGGTAAGTCTTCTGTATCAGGAGATATTACATTCCCAGGTCAGCAAGGTGATGCTGCTTCAGGTTTCCCAGTTATGGGTGATGGTATCATTGCACAAATTGACTCAGGTAATGTATTTAACTACACTGCTGGTGCGTTAACTGATGATATTTTATTAGATGCTATGGCTTCTCTTTCATTGAACACATTATCTCCAACAGGAAACGAATTTGTTTGTTTCACTGGTATGGCTGGTATGGTTCAATTCCAAAAAGCTATGAAAGCTTTTGTTGGTAATGGTGTAGCTAATGCAGGTTCTGCTGGCTCTATGATGGTTGACAAAGCTGGACAAGATGTTGCAGTAGGTGTAAACTTTACTACTTACCACGTATTAGGTAACAAGTTGACTGTAGTTCACAACCCTTGTTTTGATGACCCTAATATTGCGGCATTAACTTCAGGTGTAGGTAATTTTGACTCTGCTGAATTATCTGCATTGATGGTATTCATGGACATGTCAGTTCAAGATGGAGTTGCTAACGTTGAGCTTATCGCTAAAGGTGCTGAAGGATACAACAGAAACTACGTAAAGAAATACGTTCCTGGTATGATTAACCCTAACGACCCTTCTTCATTGATGGCTGCTAACGGTAATGATACTTTCGAATGTCACATTCTTTCTGAGTCTGGTGTTATTATTCGTAACCCATTATCTTGCGGTATTTTAAAGCCAACTGGTCTTAACATATAATTTATAAAACTTAGAAAAAATGGCTGAAGAAAAATACTTAGCGGAATATGAAAAAAGCGCAGCAGGTAACTACCTAAAGCGTTCAAGAGGTTTGTTAAAAAACATTATCTCACAAGGTGCTGTAGCTAAAACTCTTTTACATGAAGAGTCTGGTTCAGTAATTATGGTTGCTATGTCAGGTAATTCTGATATAGCTGTAACTTTACCTGCAAAAAAAGCAGGTTTACATTACAAGTTTGTTAATACATTAACTCCTTCTGGTTCTGGTGATTTAGTTATTACTGGTGATGCAGCTGACACTATTGTTGCTATTTCTACAGGTGACGCTGATGCAGATGGTGCTAAAAATTTATTAGCAGATACGGTAACAATTGAAGCTGCCGCAACAGGTGGTGAAGTAATTGAATTTGAATGTGACGGTTCTTTTTGGTACTGTACAGTAATTCAAGATGTAGTTGGTTCTGTAACATTTGCAGGATAACAAATAATATTCATCCCCTCTTCGGAGGGGGTGTTTTTTAACTTAACTCAAAAAGCAAGAAAAATGGAGAACAAAAATTTAATTATCTACAAACACAAAACTAAATCTAAACTACATAGATGTAGCTTTGGTAATTCTTACAAAGACAAATACGGTAAGCTAAATAACTTAGTTGACGTAAATGGTTTAGAAAGAGGGTTTACAGCACGTAGCTCATCATTTGTTTTAAGAAAAGATGTCGAAAATGATATAATTTTAGATAATTGGTTATCTAAACATCCAGACATTTTAAATCAATGGACTCGTGAAGATGTTGTAGAGCAAGAAAAAATCGAAACAATAAATACACTAAATGAAGCTCAAGCAATTATTGAAGCTGCAAAAATGAATGTTAAATCTGTTGTAGATTTTGCTAAACTAAGCAAAATGAATATTAACTCTGATACTGAGGTTCTTAGAGCTAAGATTATAAAAATTGCACAAAATGACCCAGCTAAGTTTATGGAGCTTCATTTTGACCCTGAAAAAGACTATAGAGTATTTATTATAGATGCATTAAAGTCAAAAAATCTTACTTATAAAAATAGTACTTTTATGTACGGTAAGCAAGCTATTGGAACAAACGAAGAGCAAGTAATTGTTTGGCTTAAAGAAAACAAAGACATCTTTGCTTTAATCAAGCATGAGCTTAGAGGTGAAACTAAAACTAAAAAAGTTAAAGCATAATTTATGCCACTAGCATTATCAACTGCAGCTACAATGCAAGCAAGAATTCGTCAGATTGTAGACCGTGAAGATACGGCTTACTTTAGTGCTGACCAGCTCAATGAATATATTGAAATGGCAGTTGATGAATTTTTACAACAATACTATGGTGTTTTTGAAGCAAATCAAGATGCAAGAGATAAGTTAGAATCTTTAGTAAAAACAGAAAGTAAAAGTTTTGCTTCTAGTGCTTATGAGGTTGCAGTTTCTACTTTAGCAGATAGTGGTGATGACACATTAATATTTTATAGATTGTTATCTTCAAGACTTACAAGTTCACCTAACACATCTGTTAAAATAATTCAACTGTCTGATTATTCAGCTTACACTAACGACCCTTTTAATAAAGCTGATGCTAATAACCCTGTTATATATCAAGAGGGTGGTAAACTGAAAGTTTTAGGTTTAAGTTCTACAACAAGTATAGATTTAACTTACTTACAATATACAAGTACGTTCACTGATTTGGCTGGACATACTTATGAGGAATTATGTCAAATTGCTGCGAGAAAAATACTCCAAACGCTAGGAGACCCAAGATATAGTCTGATGCAAGCAGAGGTCTTGGAAAGAAATACGGCACTTGGAGGTCGCAGTAAATAAAGGTGCTTTTTGCTCCCTTGCTTCGGAAGAGTGGTTGTGGTGTTAACTGCGCCACTCTTCTTTTTTTAATAAAAATATGATATGGCAACATTAAACGAAATTGCGTACAACATTAAAAACATCGTAGAAGGCGGTGTAGGTTCTGATGATTCGAATTTGTCAACACGACAAATAAAACAAATGATACACGTAAAGCGTGCTGAATTATTAGTTAAGTATACAGATAATGGTAGAAAAACATCGGATGTATGTTATCAAGTAGATATTGCTACACCATCAATGTCAGGATACGCATATAAAGAGTTCTTAGGCTTTAATAACAATAGAGCTATAAGAAGTGTCGGTTTAAGAGAGTCAAGCAATATAGAAGCTTCTAGCGAAATTTTGCCTTTAGTTCAAGACCAAGACAGAACATTTATACAATCTTCAAGATTTATGCGAAATGTTACTAAAAAATACGCAAGTCTTTTAGATAATAAAATATATGTATTTGATGGCGATTCTTTAGTTTCTAGCGGTACTTTAGAAATAAAAGGTATATATAGTAATCCAACAACAGTAAGTTCTTATGTGGATGACGACACGACTCAATATCCTATTCCAAATGAATTGATTAGTGTATTGACTCAAGAAATAATTAGCAAAGAAATTGTTATGTTATATAATTTGTCTGCTAATACACCAAACAACCAGACAGATGAAAAAACTCAATCTAAGAACGTACAAAGATAAATACAAGTTTATAAAAGACATATATAAACCTATTCGAAATGAACTAAGAATAAATGGCAAAAGGATTACATATTCTATTTACTTTAAAGTTATAACTTGTTTTTTAGAAAATATAATACATGAAGTAGCTGTAGAGAAAAATAAATTTGTATTACCATTTAGTTTAGGTAAAATGTATATAAAAAAAGAAGTACATAAAAGACCTTTTCATATACAAATAGATATACAAGAATCTGAAAAGAAAGGTGAGTTAGTAAAATACAAAGTGCCTATTGTGGATGATTTTTACAATAAATTAGTCTGGGAGCGACCAACAACTTATAAAAGGTATAAAATATTACCTTTAAACAAATTTAAAAAATTAATAAACAAAGTTAAAGAATATTAATATGCAGCCTAGAATAAGTGTAAAACAAGTAGTTCAAGCAGTTATTAGAAATTTAGGAGTTCAAGATGCAGCTTCTGAGTTTCATAATTTCGTTGAATGGGCATTTGAAGCTGAAAAGAAAATCGGTTCTTTCAAAACATTTGTAATTAAAGAAGTAAGTATTTCTGTTAGTAATAAACAAGCTGCTTTACCAAATGATTTTATAGAATTAATTGATGTAAAAAATGCTAACAATCGTTTTTACGAAGCTGAGCAAAGACCTTTTCGAGAAAAGAATACTCACATGAATAGCTATAATACATACTATTTAACTAATGGTTTTATAAGGTTTAGTGAGGTTACAGATACTTCTATAGACATTGCTTACACTGCATTAGACACAGATGATGAAGGTTATCCAACAATAGAGGCTAATCACGAAGATGCTGTTTCTGCATATTTAATGTATAAATATAAAGCTAGAGATTATTATAATCAAAAACTACCTAAGTACATACATGACGATATGAAGCGTGAATGGTTTAGATTATGTGCTCAAGCAAGAGGTAATGACAACTTACCTAATAGAAATCAAATGAGAGCTATTTCTAAATACTGGAATAGTTTAGTACCACATGTACCAAGATACTAAAAAATGGCTAAAACAGTAAGACAACAACTAGCAGATTTAGCAGGAGGTAAAAAACCAAATGTATTTTATAAAGGTCTTAATACTGATACTGATGAGCATTTAATTGGTAGTGACCAATTTACTGATGCAAAAAATGTACGTATAAATTCAAAAGATACTGACTTTGGTACATTACAAAATTTAAAATCTAATTTATTAGAATCTACAATAAGTACACCTGGATGGGTTTTTACTCCTACAGCTGTAGCTAATCAACATTTTTGGGGTGCAACAGCACCTGGAGATAGTAGTGTAAATCTTAGTAAGTTAAGTTTTGCATTTGAACTAACAGGTGGTTCTTTTGTTCAATTTACCTCTAATCCTAGTGATAATTTTAGAATAGATGTAGGTATTACATATTCAGATTTTATTTATGGTAGACCTTATTATGCTTCTTCTATAGCATATACTAACGATGATATAATTTTACATGTTTATGACTCATTAAAAAATAATGCAATTTTTAATGCAGTTATGACGGTAACTTTAGGGCAGACAGGTACTGTTAAAGGTAGTAGTTTAAGTTTGTATTTTTTTCCTAAAAACACTGCTTTAGTACCAGACACGTCTAATTCAATTACTTTGTATAGAACTTTAGATGGAGCTACTACAAATACTACAGGTGGTACAAATTTGTTTTCTTCAACATCTTATGGAGCTGATGGATTTGGTTTAAATATATTAGCATTAGAATCTTTTTCTGATTACATGGCAGCTATATGTTTTAACTCAAGCACATTACAAGCTGTTGTAAAAATATTTACAAATGACGAAGGGCGTATATCTAGCTTTGAACCTATTGTAATTAGTAATTTTGGATTAGCAAATTATTATACAGCAATTACTACTCAAAAAGTTGAAGAAAATGAAAATTATAATCGGATATATTGGACTGATGGTGTGAACCCTATTAAGACTGTAAACCTTGAAGCAACAGGTGGTTTTTATAATGACTTCAGCGACCCAGATGATTTTAATTTATTTGCGAAGTCTTCTTTAACTCCTTTAGAGGTTGTAAGTGTTAAAGATGGTGGTTCTATTAATTGTGGTAGCTGGTCGTATTGTTATAGGCTCAAAACCGATGATGGTAAAACTACAGTTTTTTCTCCTATAACTAATCCAATACCATTACCGAAAAGTAATAAAAATATAGAGTCGCATTTAGTAGAAGGTGGTTTACTTTCTGATAACTCAGGTAAGTCTGTTACATTAACTATTACAGGTATAGAAGAAATATATACATCTGTAGAGTTAATAGGAATACATTACTTAGATGAAGTTGGTGGTGCTGCTTTTTATTTAATTAAAGAAGAAGGTGTCTCAAGTTCTATATGTAATCTTACTCATAATGGTAATGAAAGTACTACGCCTATTACAGCTGCATCTATATTGACTAAAAAAAATACATGGGATGTCTGTCAAGATATTGAAGTTAAAGACAATAGACTTTTTGCTGCTAACTTAAAAAATCTTACAGATGAAATTGTAAGTGATTATGAAACTTTTAAAGTAAAATCATATAAACACTCAGACACAAACGCTACATGGAGTCCTAGTTCAGGAACATATACAACTTATACAAGTGACTTTGTAAATCCTGACCTTTATGAAGCAGAGCTTTATAAATATCCAAACACTGATACATCTCAATATAGATATGCGTTAGGACCTTCAGGTACTTCACCTTTAGTGTTTGGAGCAAGCACACCTACTTATCATACTGCCAACACAGGTGTATATGTAAGTTTTAAGCTTAAAAAATTTACATTAAATCAATTTGATTATTGGCATAATTTTAAAGCTGATGTAGATGGTAGTGATGACTTTAATACAGACGGTGTTTGTATACCTCCATTTGTAGGTATTCATCCATATGGGGAAGACCAAAATTTTGATAACTATAAAAATCCTGTATTTGCTAATAAGTATGTTGGTTATATGCGAGATGAAATATATCGTTTTGGTATACAATTTTATGACAAGGATGGTAATCAATCTTTTACATATCCTATTGGTGATGTAAGGTTTCCGTCTATAGAAAATGATTTAAGAATTATAGGTACTACAATAGACACGTATTCATTTGCTACTGCTCCAACTAATAAATACATTCTAAAAGATGAATTAGGTAATGGTTATATACTTTACCCTGAATTTAGAATTAAATTATCTGCAGATATTAGAAAGAAGATTTCTGGTTTTAACATAGTAAGAGCTGAAAGAAATGATATAGACAAACGTGTTGTTGCAGCTGGTATGTTAAATCAAACATTAATATACTCTAATGACTCAGAAAATAAAAGTCTTAAAAACAAAATAGGTTTAGATAAAATACCTTTATTTACTCAAAATACAAGTTATAATACAGGTGATTTTGATTTTGGTACTGCTGACCAAAGTTCAGTATATACTTTAGATACACCTGAAGTATTATTTAATTCTTTAAACTACATAAAGTCTGGTGAAGAAAAGTTAAAAATATGTAATAAATTTTTATGTAAAAGCTATACGACAGATGATAAACCTATGGCTGGAGACGCTATTAATATTACTTCAAGTTCTGCTAGTGATGTAGATTGGATGACACATCAAGGTACTGCAAGTACTTTTTTTGCTGCTCCTATGGAAGTAAATCATACGACAGCACCAGATTTAGCAGATAAAAAACAAAATTCTTTTTTTAGTTTATATTATTCAGATGATTCTGAAACCTCGCCTTTACATACAACAGCGATAGCAGATGCAGGTCATTATTCAAAAACTTTGCATTTTGGTAAAAATGTAGGTGCTGATGAACTTGTACCATCTTCTTTATTAAGTGCTACAAAAGATTTTAAAAATAGAGCTGAAGTATATACAGATTCAAATGTATTAAATCATATTAATCTTGACGGTGGCTTTATAGAAAGTGCTGATTCAAGGTTAATGATAGGTGGTAGAACTTTGGTGTTAAATTTAACGTCAGATAGTTTTTTTACATTTTCAAATCAATATATATTTCACACAGCTAACACTGTAACACCAGTTATTAAAAATAGTAACTATTACGCAGCAAAACCATATGCTAAAATCATTAAAACAATGACAAATGATTCTGGTCAATATGGCGGAAATACAAATAATGCATTTGTATCACAAAGATGGATTTCTACAGGTGCATCATTACATGGAAATGATATTACTGATGGTGAAATGATACTTTCAGTTTTTGGTGGAGATACATATATAAACATGTTATCTTTAAGCAAATTCCATCAAGAAACATATAATACTGATTCTAAATTTAGATACACACAAGGTTTAATTTTTCCTGTGGAATCAAGTATTAATGTTGATTTAAGAAGAGGTAATTATTTCGGTAAAAATTCTGCTGAACTTCAAGTAGAAGATGAGTACTTAATAAGCTCATCATATTCTGCTACAAATAACTTAAAAAGTTTTCCATCAAAAGACCCTAAAATAGAAATTGTTAATGATTATAAAAATTTAATAGCAGCTTCTAATGTAAAAATATCGGGGCAAACACAAGATGCTTTTGCCAGGTTTGATGCTAATGAAATTTTTCAAGTAAACCCTAATTACGGGCCTATATACAACATAACATCTTTTAAAGATACTTTGTATGCTATACAGGAAAAAGCAATTTCAGTTCTTTCTATAAACACTAGAGCATTAATTCAAAGTAAAGATGGTTCTTCAATATCAATACAAAGTGAATTAGGTACTGGTAATGTAATAGAAAGAAATGACTATATAAGTACAAAGTATGGAAGCCAAAACAGACTAAATACTATAAGTACTGATATGGGCTTATATTGGTTAGATAATAATAATGCTGCAATATGTGTAGTACCTATAGCTAATAAAAATCAAGTAGTTAATTTGACTGAGTTAAGTTCGTGTTCAAGTTTACTTTCAGAAATTAAAACTACTACAATTAAAGATAATCCTTTAAATATTGCACTAACTACAAATACAGGCGGTATAGATGTATCTTACAATCCTTATTATAATGAAATACTTTTTAGTATAAGTTATTACAAATCAGGATATAAACATTTATGCGTTGCCTATGATGAAGCAAATAAAGTATTTTTAGGAAATAGAAGTTATAGTACTCTAGTTAACTGTACACATAGAGGTGTTTTATATTCTGTTGGTTATGAACATTCACAAACTATCCAAGAAGCTGCTGATGCTAGAAGAAAAAAAATATACAGTCATGATACTACCGCTACAAACTATAATGTTTTTTATAGTACAACTACAGATAATCCAAATGTTACACTTGTTAATAATGAAGAGATAGTATCATTAAAAGTATATGATAAGATTGTACTTAGCACTCAAGAACATCTTGCTAGTGGAATTTTTAGTAAATTTGTTTTCAACACGAATGTAGATGCAGGAGAAACGTTAGATTTAGCTTCAACTAATATTGATAAAGTAATTGTAGGTAAACAAATTGTTCCTGTATTTGTAACGAAAAGACAAAAAGGAAATTATTTAAAAATTAAAGTAGAGCAAAGTGTAAACCCAACTACTCAGATATTTAACTTATTTTCAGTTGTTTCACACTATAGAAAGAATATTTTATAATGAATTATAACAAAGGTTTTAAAAATCCGTATACAAAAAACATAAGTCTATCTCAATTCAATGAGTTGGAAACTACTAAAGACTACATTCGTTTTTATGAAAACTCACCTACAATTTCTGAAAAAAAAGTAGATGAAAAAGATGCACGTATGATTAATACGGTTGTACCTTCTATGGGAAAAGGTGGTGCATTTATAAAAAGTGGAATAAAAAAATATAATCCAGGCGGAGAAATAACACCTATTCCAATGGCAGAAAGCTCACCTGCATTTCTAGCAGGCTCAAATCAAGTTGGTTCTTATTCAGATGTAGCTGGAAATACTTTTGATATGGGAGATATGGGTGGTTCTGAACCACTAATGAGTGGCTTTACGCCATCGCAAGTTCTTGGTACTGCTGTAAGTTTAACTGAAAATATTGTAGAAGCAGCTGAAGCAAAAAAAGAATTTAATAAAAATTTAGATGACAGTCAAGCTGTAGATAAAAAAAGGTTAAAGAATTTAGCTACAGAACAAAGAACAGCCCAAGGAGAAGTTATTGGTGAAGCAACTGGTACAGCATTAGGAGCTCTTATAGGTATGCCTGAGCTTGGCGGAAAAGCAGGAAAATTTCTAGGTGGAATGGGTTCTAAAATAAAAGGTAAAAAGTTTGGAGAAAAAATAAACCGTAAATTCAAAAAAGAACAAGGGGAGCATTTAGACTTTAAAACTGGAGAAGAAAAAGCTTCTGTTACAAGAACAATGAGAGAAGATGAATTTGCAGCTAATGAAAAGTATTTAAGTAGTTTAGGTGTCTTAAAATACGGTGGTAACTTTAATGGAATGGTATATGGCAAACGACACGAAGATGGTGGTGTGATGATGTATAAAGATGGAGCTCCTATAGCTGAAGTTGAAGGTGATGAGTATGTTATTAATAATGATATACTAAAAGATAAGCCAGAGTCTAAAAAGAAGTTTAGTATATCGGGAACACCTGTGCAAATAGCTTCTGCTTTAAACTCTATAAATAAATATGGTGTCAACTCACATCCAGGTGGTGTAGTAAAACAAGTATCGTAATGAATCCAGTAACTAAAGGAGTTAGTCCTGACATAAATAGAGATGCGTTTTTAGCGCAAACAGGTATTCAAGAAAAAATAAATTCTATAGCTAGCAAATTAGGCGTTAGTGTAGATGAACTACTTTATGCAATTGGTAAAGAAACAGCTGGTAGCTATAGCTCTTCTCAAAGAAACTTAGGCGACGGTATAGCAGTAGGTCTAATACAATTTTATCCTGATAAAGACCAGGCATATAAAACTATAGCTGGTAAGAAGTATGAAATATCTGATTTAGAACAAATGAGTGAGTTAGAGCAGCTTGATATAGTTGATGCTTATCTTACACAAAATTTTAAAAATAAAGGAGGCAAACCAGGAGAGTTGTATGTTTCGATTGCATATCCTTCATTAGTAGGTGCAAGTCCAGATACAGAATTAACTCCTGAACAATATGCAGTAGTATCTGAACAAAATCCTGGATGGATTAAAAACGGCAAAATAACGAAAGCCTCAATATCAAGTTTTGGAAGTAAACCTGAGTATTCAGATAATTTATCATTTAGTATAGAAAACTTAAACCCTGCTCAAAAAGATTTATACAATAAACTTAAAGAAAGTATTGATGCTTCTGGTTTTCCTGCAAAAAGGCGAAACGAACTTGCTGAGGCAGCGTATCAAAAAGCTTTAAATTTAGATTCAAGAAATTTACAAAATGTAAAAGAATCAGAAAAGTATACTATACAAAATTTAATATCAGAAGTAAATAAAAAAGGTTTTGCAGATGATAAAAAAGCTCTTGAATCTTATCTTAACGACCCTAGTATTTCTACAAAAAAAAGACTTGAAGCAGAGAATATTTTAAAAATGTATGAATCAGGAATACAAAAAACTATTCCTGGTAAGTTGGATAATCCAGCTATAATGCAAGAAGGGTTTGACCAAATAAAAAAATACGAAAGTGAGATACGTAGATTTGCAAATGAAAATATAAATACTCCTGAAGAACCTGTAGTTAAAAAAGAAGTAGTTGAAACACCTACAGAAGTACAAAAAACTGAAGAAACAGAAAAAGTAGAGCCTACAACATCAGAAAATAAACTAGTAGATTCTATTACTACTGAAGGCTTATTATATGACGGTCAAGGAAGTGAAATAGATTTGTCTGATGCAAAAGGGTTAGATGTTACAGATATTCAGTATTATGACAAAGATGGCAATCCATCAAAATACAGGCCTAAGTTTAAGTTTCCTAGTAGCGGTCTTCCAAATAATGTACCTAAAAATACTATAGAAAAAATTAAAAATTCTGCAGACGAAGCATTTTTTGCATTATCGGCAGGTGCTGGTATTATGAGTATTTTTGAAGCTACAAGACGAGATGAAGTCACTAAGGCTCATGTATCACCTTTATTTAAAGAAGCTCTTTTAAAAACTCGTGAAGCATCTCAAGTAGGTATGCCTTACGAACAACAACAGGCAGCTTTAAAAGATATTAATAATGCTTACGCAGGTGCTATTAAAAATGTTATGGCTATTTCAGGTGGGCAAAGAGGTGCAGCATTAGCTAATATAGGCGCTGTTGATGCTTCTAGAGTTAATTCATTAGTAGACTTAGCCTCTAAAAGTGCTGATATACGACAAAAAAACTTAGATTTGTATAGTAAAACTGCAGCAGCATATTCACAACAAAAATTATCTGCTGATATGAGTCATGAGTCTTTAAAGCAAAAAGTTGAAATGAATAGAAAAAATAATATTAAAGATATTGGTTTGAATCTATTTAAAGAAGCAACTGAATATTCAAGAAATTACATGGACCTTTCAGCTTTCGATACAGATGAAGAAACAACAACTAACTTAATACCGACTGATGATGTTGGTACTCAAGTAGTCTATGATGAACTAGGTAATAATTTAGGTGTTATTACACCAAACAAATAGAATATGGATTTTGATAAAGTAAATAGAGCATCTAATTTAGTTAGTAAATCACCTAACTTTAGAAGAAATGTAAAATATAATATGCAGCAAGAAATTGCTGAGCAAAAATATAGAGATTACGAACTTGAAAAACAAAACGTTGCTCGTACTAACACTTTAAACTCTATTAAAGAAATAGAGAAGTTAGCAAGAACATATGCTTTTAGAGATAAAGATAAAGCTAGAATGCAAGAAATCTATGGTGATGCTGCTACAGAATTCAAAGACGTAATAGCAAGTAAGTATGGTGGAGATATTACTAGATTTTGGTATGAAGGTGGTCAGGCAGAGTTACAAAGATTTAGAAGTACAATACTAGATAATGAAGACTCTTTAAGAATAAAACAAAATACTGAAGAATTTGCTAAATATTTTTCAGCTATTAATAAAAAAGGTGGTATGTCTAATGTATTTCAGAGCACTGCAAGATTAGCGTCATTGTATGGTGAAGGAAAAGTAGACAGCTTTAGAATGCCTGTAGCAGGAAAAATAGAGCATCAAGAACCAGACGCAAGTGTTTATAATAATGCTAGACCAGGTACATCTAAGGTAGATGTGGTTTTAGGTCATATGGATAACGAATTTACTTTTAGGTTAAATTATGCAAATGAAAAAGGTCTAAATATTGAAGATGCTGACAACATTCCATACGAAGAACTTAGAAAGTATGCTGCCCAATATGTAGGTGGTTTAGAGGGTTACAATTCTGTAATCAGAAGTAAAAAGCCTAGTTACGCTAATACAATAGCAGAAGTGTTTAATAATAATTTTAATGCTATAGATGGTGATAAAATTATAGATACTGAAAATAGAAGTTCTTCTTATAAAGAAGGCGCAAAACGATTAGCTCAATTAGCTCAACAAAGTGGTGGGGATATAGATGCACCTGTATATGGTAAAATAGCCTTTGAGGATTATCTACCTGAAATAATAAATGTTTTTGTAGACAGAAGTTTTAAGCCAGGAGAAAACTTTAAAGAGGACTCTGTGTACCTAGAAGGTAAAAAAGTAGAACATACAACTGGTAATTGGTTTGGAGGTAGTGGTGAAAGACTACAAGAAGGTGCTGAGTTTGAAGGCAATGATTGGTCTATAGTTGGTGTCAGTTTATCATATAAAACTGTAGGAGATGAACCTAGACTTTTATCTAAAGAAGAAGTTGAGTCTGGCTCATATAAAGGAAAAGTTGTTCCAACTTATGTAGTAAACTTAGCTGATGAAGGTTTCTTTGGTGGAGATGAATACATATCAAAAGAACTTAATTTTAACAACGTTCTTAAATCAGATGCTATTGATAAGCTTATAGATTACAATGATTCAGAATATCAAATGGGTCTTGCTAAAGAAGAACAGTATATAGAAGAAACACCTATTGATAATTTTGTAGATATAGATAGACAATCATCACCTTCACGTTTATATGAATTTGCTTTGTATAACAATAAAGCAATAGGTGAACAAATACAAAAGATAGGAGCAGAGAAAACTTCTTTAGCAACTAAATCTACTTTATTAGCATTCTCACAATTATATGAAATTGATATAAATTCACTATATCAAATGTTTAGCTTACACAACTCACCTGACTTGCATAAAGCAATTGTATCTGATGACCCACAAGAGTTTATAAATAGTTTATCTTTGCTTAGCCAACAAAATGGCCAATCTAAAGATGATGCAGAAGCAATAGCTAAAGAGTTAGCAAGTTTAGCAGCAGCTATAAACAACAGTATTATAGAAATACAAAACAAATAACATGAGTAACGGAGTAGGTTCACCTAAAGACGATATTAAAAAATACGATGTAGATTTTTTAAAGCCTAAAACCCCACCTGTTCAAATAGATACTACTGGCGCAGAGAAATCTGACGCTTTTGGTTTATTTGGTACTGGGTATACAGAGGCTGAAAAACAAGCCGAACAAAATTATATTGAGCAATTAAACAATAAAGCCCCTATAGATTATGATATGGGCTTAGTTGAAAAAGGTGCTCGTTCTTTTGTTGCAGGTATAGGTGACTTAATAAATGGTATGGGTGATGCTGTAGACTTTATTAGTGGCACACCTAATCAAGACTATATTTCAGGAGCTTCTGAGCTATCAAAAGATATATATGGTGTTGATACTACTAAAACTATTTCTAGCTACTTCTCCGAAGCGTTTCACACTGCAGGTAAAGAATTACAATCTGTAGGTGACCCAGTAGCTGAATTAGGTGATGTAGAAAACATTACTTGGAATGATATGTTCGATGTAGACTTTTGGTTTACACATGCAGCAAGAGCTATACCTTTTACTTTATCATTTTTCGTTCCAGGTATGGCAGGGGCTAAAGCTGGTCAATTAGCATACAAAGGACTGTCCTTACTCAACAAAGGTAAAAGCGTAGGTAGAGCTATGCAATCAATAGGCCTTGTTAAACACATGCATCAAGGTTCAAAATTTGCACAAGGTGCAGCTAGTTTTGCAGGAGGTGCAGCACTTGGTAATATGAGTGAAGGTGCTATTATTGCAGGTCAAGTATATAATGACGCTCTTAAAGAAGGAATGTCTGAAAAGCAAGCGTCAGTAGCTGCTCATGATACTTTTATAGATAACATGAAGTGGATGGCTGTAGATGGTTTACAATTAGGTTTTGTTACTGGTGGTAATAGATTTCTTAAATCTGTTTTGCCTAAAGGAGCGCAAAAGTCATTATCACTTAACTTTACTAAAGCACCAGGAATAAAGTCAGTTATTAACAATATGGCTAAAGTTACTGGTATTGTTCTTACAGATGGTATGTTAGAGCAGTTTCAAGAAACATTCCAAGATTGGTCTAGCAAAAAAAACCTAGCAGAACAGCGTGGTGAAGAGTTTATGTCATACATGGACTTCTTTTCAAGTAAAGAAAATTTACCTACTAGAGTTATTGCTTTTGCATCTTCTATGGCTGTATCAGGAGCTAAAACTGCTATAGATGTTTCTGCTGAAAGAAAAAGATTATTTAGTCTTGAAAAAGGTTTCGATGAAGAATTTTTATTTCAAGATGTTGAGCAGTTTGATTTAACAGAAAAAGAATTAGGTAAAACTCCTACAGGTCAAGTTAGAGCTACATCTGGAAAATCTGTGCAAGAGCTTAAATCTCTTAAAATCAGACAGCTAGATAAGCTTTTGGTTAAGAAAGTTCTCGAGGGTAAAGGTGATTACTATGTAGATTTAGTTAATCACTTACTTGAAGAAAATAAAATTACACAATCTCAACATGATTCATTTGTAAATACTGCAAAGGAAATGGAATCATTAGTTGAGTCTACACCAACTATCGGTCTGAATGAACAAGAAAAAGCTAGAATTATTTTAGCTACACGTCAGAAAAATAAAAATAATGCAATTATTGAAAGTCAACTTGAAGCTTTAAATCAAGAAAAAGAAAAAATTAAAAGTCAAGACCTTGAAGCTGATGTTGAAGCCCAAATGATTGCAGGTGTAGAAGAAGCTATTGCAGAAGTTAAGTCAGGAGATATTACTTTATTAGATGAAGATAACAATCCCTTACTTAACGATAATGGTAATGAAAAAACTGCTCGAAGAGAAAATACTGTACACGAGCAAACAATTAAACAAGTTTATGCCGAAGCAACTGCTAGACGTGAAAGTGAACGAGCAGATAAAGATGTTCGACCTAGAGTAGCACAAATTATAGAAAAACAAAATGCAGGTCAAGAACTAACTGACGAAGAGCAATCATTTATAGATAATAAAGCAAACAAGCCTTATTACGAAGAAATGGTTAAATCTGATAAGCTACAAAAAGCTCAAGATGTTGCAGGTCAAGACTTTACTATAGATGACGAAACAGATATAGAAAACGAAAAGTACGTATTCAAAAAAATTGAAGGTGATAAAGTTACAACTAGAGTTGTTGATGCTCAAGGTAGTTTTACTGAAACTATTGTAACTGACGAATCAATAAGTGAAGATAGTACAAAAGAAGCTGAAGAAGAAAGTAAAAATTCTGCAGACAACAGGGAGCAAGAAAACGAAGTAGATAAAGATGTAACAGGTAAAGAAGATAGTATTAAGGACACTTCATCTGTAACTGGTGCAGAAGATACAAAACAACCAAAAGTAAACTCAGAAGAAAAAATTAGTGCAGCTAAAGAGCGATTAGGTAACAAGCTTTATGGAGGACAAATGGAAGTTTGGGCTGATGAACAAATGGAAGCTAATCCTACTACTGCTATATTTTTTGATGAAAGTCTTATAGATGATTTTGGTAAACCTGCTATTGGTATGGCTCTTGGATTAACTAAATTTATTAATCCACTAACCATGACTCAAGAAGTATTTCATCATGAGAACTGGCATATATATCAAAATATGTACCAAGATACTGCTGAAATGCAAGCTTTACTTGAAGGTATTGTTAGTCAACCAATATTCGAACAAACAAAGTTAAAGTACTATACAGAGATAGATGTTGAATATAAAGGTCGTAAACTAAAATTTCATGATTTAATAGGCTCTAAAAAAAGTGGAGTAATTACTATTAAAGAATGGATGTTAGAAAATGGTATAGTTGGAGACTCGCCAACCGATGCAAATACAAGAGCGTATTTGTTTGATATGGAAACTATTATGGGCTCGCAAGGTTATAATATGCTTTCTGATAACAAACAAACTGATTTAAAAAATGAAGCTCTTGCAGTAGCTGGTGGTCTACAAAGTACTATAACATCTCCTTATTGGACTACAGAAGCTAAAAAGCATAATAGTAAAATAAGAACCTTGTTAACAAATGCATGGTCAAGAATAAAAAAAGGAACTAATGAAGAAGTAGCAAACAAATTACTTTCAAGTCATTTCCCAGCTTATTATAACTCTGACTATGCTACTATGCTGGAGTCATTCCAAAGAGCTTCTAAACAGAACGAAAACCCTATATCTTGGAGTACATACACCAAAAGTAAAGGAATGTTCCTTAAAGATAATTCTGCTGTAGAAAAACATCAAGTTATTTCAGCTGACCTTTCTATTGATTTAGCTATAGTACAAAGTAGTATTATAGAACAAGAAGCTCAAAAAATTGCAGATGAATTAAATGAAGGTTTATCTATAGAAGAAATAGGTAATCGTTCAGCTGCTATATTTGAATCTAAAAAACAAGACTTAATTTTTGAAATCAAAAAACTAGCTAAACTTAATAATACAAAAAATAGTGAAGCTATAGAAAGAAGATTTCAAAAAAGAGCTAAAATTATAGACGCTAACATTAAGAAAGAAATTATAAAAAACGTTACATCTAAAGTTGTTCGTGAGACTAGTCAATTAGATTTATTTCAAGAAACAATATCTGAAGAAGATTTAACTTTAAGTTTTGGTAATTTATTAAATGATGCGTTTAAAAGAGGAACAAATACAAAAGTTACTGAGTTCTTACGAGACTTTACTGCATTATATAATAAAAATAAATCTAAAGAAGATGATGTAATTACAAAATCTAAAGTAGAAACTGTTATTGCTCAATATCTTGATGGCAATAGAAACAACTATGATAACTTTGAAATGGCAGTTAAACTTGCTATTGCAAACGTTTCAGACTCTACTCAATCTACAAGCTCAGAAAAAATTATAAAAGAGTTTGTAAGTTTTGTAAATAGTAAACTTAAATCACCTGGTGAAAATCTAGACACTTCTATAAATAACATTTGGCAATACTTTAGGTCATTCAGACACGAACAAGTATTTCAATTTGATGTGACTGAAAATGGTGAAGTAATGATTTCAGAGTCATTACCTAGACATACTAACATTCAAATAAGTGGTGCTATACAAAAGTATAGAGAAACACTTATAAATGAAAATGGTAAAATTATTAGTCTAGCATATGCACTAGAAAGAATGAAAGACCCTGCAAACAGAAAGCTAGGTTTACTTTCATTAATAAACACAATAATACCTTCAAGCACACTATTAAAAGATAGCAATCTACAATTTAAGCTCGAAGACATAGACTCAATGAAAATAGCAGGTATGCCTGCACTTGAGTATTTTACTGAAGAGCGTATTAACGTTTTATTATCTAATTTAATAACTATAGATTGGGGTCAATATATAGAAAACCAAAATAAATACTACGAAGATAATGATGTAGTGTTTGAATCAGAAGCTGCTCTTATACGAAAAGATATAAATGCAATACTTAAAAGAACTCGTGTAGGTCAAGAATATCAAGAAAAAGCAATTATTGCAAAAGGAAAACTTGAATCTGGTCAAACTTTAACTCCTGAAGAACAAACAGCTTATGAAAGATATTTATCAGCAGTAAAAGTTTTAAGAAGTAATTACGAGTCTTATAAAGCTAATCCTAGAGAAAAATCATTCTATAAAACAAATATTTTTGTTGGCAAGCCTATAGAAAATGGATACCCAAAAAGAATGATTGGTACAATAACATCTATACTAAACGAAACAGGTGAAAACTTTATAAAAGAATTATTACGTTCTGTAATACTAAGTAAGAATACAAGAACTCTTATGGGTCAGGTACGTAACCCTGAAAATGAAGCTATAGGTACTTTTAATAAAACTTCTTATTTATATAACAATACTGAAAACTTAGAGTCTTTATTTAAGAAAATGAAGTTAGATACAGAAGGTAATTACCCTTCTCGTTTACAGTATTTGTTTGGAGTTAATCCTTACGCTTATATGATGTTTGAATCAGTGTATAATCAAACACTATTAAACAATAATAATATAAGTGATAGAGCAGGTTCATGGAGTCCTGAAATAGGATACATGTCTGGATATTACGATGGTCGTAACAAGAAAGGGTTTAAAAACTCTAGAATGAATCCTAAAACTATAAAGCATATTAGATTTATGCATATAGTTGATTCTATCAAAAATAAATCTAAGCAATACAAACACTTTGTAGGTGTATTTGGTGATTCACAGCGTCAATATTTTATCAATAATGCTATGATATTTGATGCAGAATCATTAGAAAAAAATGTAAATACTGTACGTATAAAGTCAAGAGATAAAGTTAATATGCAAGAACAAATTCAAATTTTATTTGATGAATTGTTTGCAGCAAAACTTGTTAAAAAAAGTGACTTTAAATTTGTAGAGCAAGCTTATAAACAAAACTACGTTAATAAGTTTTTTATACAAGATTTATATTTTAATAAATCTGCTGCAATGAAGGATACTAAA
>Ga0181415_1000032_pt1 | contig 33011 bp, 29 predicted proteins | sample 38SPOviralmetaG_FD_130140 | JGI IMG/M metagenome (GOLD analysis project Ga0181415, IMG submission 130140) | Marine viral communities from the oligotrophic San Pedro Time Series (SPOT) site, San Pedro Channel, CA, USA - 38 SPOT_SRF_2012-12-11 | ecosystem: Environmental > Aquatic > Marine > Strait...
GGTGCTTGGAGTTCGCTACTCAAGGCTGTGCTTGGTGACCAAAGAGGCGCTGTGTTTAACCCTCGATTTAGAACAAGTGAATCACCAAGTCAAAAAAACATAGCGGAAGGTCAAGCACATGGAATGGTTGGCACACGACGTGCGGCTGGAGAACCAGCAGAACGTCGTAGAAAACAATTAGCAATGGGTCAAAAAAGATTGGACGCAGGTATTGATAAAAGATTGATGTACAGTAACCCTGACTATTACGACTACTTAGTGGCTCGTACTCAACTCCCTCCTTCACAACAGCAAGAATTACCTTACCCTGCTGTGGAAAGAAGAAATATTGAACGATTAGGAGGAGGAAATTTCGGTGGTGGGCGACGTAATTCAATTGCACAACGTGCAGGGTTTGATACAAGTCCCGCACAACTGCATAATTTGCAACGTCTTTCTACAACAATGATACCTCAAAAGTTTATGATGCGAGATGACGCAGTTGATTATTCAGGTTTAACCCCATCACCAATTCCAAACATGGTTTATGATTCAAATATGAACCTTATTCCTGACCCTCGTCTTGAACAAAAATCCAGTGACTTTGTATTGGTGTCTGATATTCTTAAGCGTGATACACCGAATAAAATTCAATCACGTCGTCGCCGTGAAAAGCGACAACAGTTCCGTCCATCTACAGGTCAATTCAAGCGACCACCCGGTGGTATGAACCCTGTCGGTGCAACCATGCGTCGATTCCGAGCACGTATGCGTGGTATCAAGGGGGGTAAGAAAACAGGATTGATGAAGCCACACTTGTCTGTTGAGATGAGCCACCGTGGTATCGCTACTAAGCAACCCATGTCAAAAGACCCACAGAAGTATCGACAATACATGGGTCAATCCGAGGCTCGTAAAATACTTGGTAATGTACGTTCAACATTTTCACCGCACGCTCGATACGGTGAACGTTCCGTTACAGCAGGTCCAACAGGTGCAGGTCGTCTTGGTGGATTGATGCCCGGACAATCAGGACAAATGCGACGACCTTCGCTCAAACAAATCGGAGTGCGTCGTCCACGACTACGACGACCCCGTAATCCTGTCATGGCTCCCGCACCACCAATGGGTGTACCAAGTCCACCTATGCAAGCACCATCAAGTATCTCATCGCTACCCCAAGCATCGACTCCAATGATGATGAGTGAGGAGCGTGCAGAAAGTGATTTACTTAAAGGGCGTAATAAAAATCTTCGTTATCACAAAATCAACCTTCTTCGTCGTTTGATAGCAGCACAAGAACGTGCTGGAAAACTCGGTAAGTCAATGCAAGGCACACGTTCAGCAATGGAAAATGGACACGTACCAAGTCACCCTGCGGGTGTACACCAGCATGAAGATGAAGATGAGAAAAATGATGGACCTACGCAGAATCTTGAAACAAATTCAAGTCGTTTAGGTCTTGACCCTGCTGGATATTTGACTTCAAAGCGGGGGCATATGGGATGATTCGTATTCAGCCTCCACGTTTGCTCAAAGCATGGAGTATGATGCTTCACCCACCCGAAGGACCAGTCAATGTTCGCAATCCACCTGCCCCAACATTTCGTCCACCGCATGAGCCTGATATTCCCGCTTTTGCACACAACGGTCGTGGAGATGTTATTGAAGGTGAGTTTGATTCAAGTTCAGGCCCGTTAGCGTATAAAACACAACACGGTAATTTTTATCATGGAATTGACGCTTTAGCAATGCAACTCGCTGATTTTTTGAATAAGACAGGTAAAGGTGACATAGACCCTATTGCGGTGATTAACAAGGCTATTGATAATTTTAATCGCTCTCACACACATGGACATCACCATGAATTACCACCGTTTGACAACTTAGCATGGCGAAAGATACGAGCAAATCAACTACCTGCTGGTACAACATCAAAAGACGAGGAAGGAAAAGAAATTACTGACCGTCAAAGTCGTACACACAACAATACGCTGATTACAACACTTACCAACAAAAATCCAGACCAAACACCACATGGTCGATTTATTGAATCGTATTACATTCCATTTCATCAAAATCTATTTCATTTACTACAGGACATGGGTTATGAAGACCGTCAAATCAAAGGTTCTCTCAAATCAGGTGTAACCTATCCTTATGTTTATGCAAGACATACTGCACCGCAGGGTTGGGCGTATTCAAGCAAAGGAGAGCACCCTGATACGTACACCAGTGAAATGATGGCAAATGCCCCTGAAGGGTATTTTCCTGAACAGCAAAGTGTACACACATGGGAAACAGTGCATCACTTACCTGACATTTTCTTTTATCCATCAAAAAAGAATGAACATAAAGATATTATGAGTGGGGGTGAAGCACCGACAAAACTTGTATCGGCGGCTCACGCTATGATTGACCAAGCATTAGAGCAGGGTGGTATCGAGTCCATTCCTGATGTACCAGTTACACTCAACACAGGTACACTTGGCTCTCCAAACATGATTCAACGAGGACTCCGTGAAATTCTTGGTAACAACGACCTCAAAGAAGCACTTGTCAAAGACATGGCACATGTACCTGCTATGATGTATTTGTTTGGACGCAGTTTTCAAGGTAGTTTCAAAAAATTGTATAACTACATGATGGAAAAATATGGTGCGCCCGAAGACGTACTTTCAGCCGAAGAACATGGCAAGTACTTCAGGGCAGGGGAAAAGGGCGGTCAAGGTTTGCACAAAAATGCAAAACGTGTCATGTCGGTTGCACGTTCTTCGGGTCAAGGAGAAAATGAAAATCGTAGTAAGTTTGGTGAACATCAAATTACATCCGATGAAATTGAAGTTATGGGGCTACCGTACAGCGAACAGCGACTTGGACAAGTAGACCGATTCCGTAATGTTATCGAAGCATTAGCCAACCACCAAGCCGAATCACGAGGCCACACTGTGCAAATGGGTATCGGTGAAATTCCAACAGACCCAATGCGAATGCAAAACATACACGGTTATCCTATTCGTGACCCTGAAACTGGTGAGTTTCCTGCACCGATATTGGATGAACACATGGAAGCGTATTTTCACACTATTGATGATTTTGCGCCAAACAAAGAAGGAATGTCCCAGCCGGAAGGTGTACCTCCCGTTGAACAGGCAAGAACACCTCCGCCTGTTCCAACACCACAGCAAATTCGTCCTGATGTTCAACCGGCTGGGACACCTACTCCTGAATTTCAGCAATTACGACCCGGTATTGCTGACTTCACACCAGCGCAATTCCGTGAAATGTTGCAAATAGCAGGGGCGACCCGACCGCAACCAATTAGCGATGCTCCTTTGACCGAATTAGAGGCAAGGTCACAGCAAGCCTTATCAGACCCACGCCAACGTCTGCTAACTGATTATATGAAGGCCGAAGACATGCACCTTCCACTTATGGATAGACTCATGAAGGCTCTTGAACGAATGCAATACAAAGAAGCAAGCCTTGATGGTGACGTTTCTACACACATTACCCCCTCACTACAATCACCTGTAAATCTTGCAAAATACACAGGATTGACCAGTAGTGAAGTTACGGCCATACAACACACAATGGGCGACTGGCATAACATTGCAAAGTCATACAATGTCAAGCCTCAAGTTGTAAAAATCATAAAGATGAATTTAAGGTGAAAGTATGTCAAATAAACCAATTTTAGTGCTGAAACAAGGTACTGGTGCGACGTTGTTTCAGCAAATAGGAGAAGGTAAAACTCCTTCGGTAAAGGATTTATTTGGGGTTTTAGGCTCAAGAAAAAAAATAGGTGTGCTTCCAAGACTTGGTGCTCTTGCTGGATTAGCAGGTAAAACTGCCGCAGCAGGTGCTACTGCTTTACAAACGGCTCATCAATTACAAAGTGGTAATCTTGCCGCCCCATTGGGAATGGGATATACGTACGCAGGGTATGACCCTACGAGTGCTTTATCAGGAATAACTGATATGGCAAATAGAAATGTAAAGAGAAATGAAGGACAACAGGCACGTCCAAGTGGACCTGTTAATGTAAGACACGTTCCAAAAGCACACCAACCCCAAGCACCTTCATTTGTAACAGGGCAACAACCTGCACAGCAACCTGCACAGCAACCTGCACAGCAACCTGCACAACAGCAAACAACACCATTTAACCCCGATATACTGACACAACCACAATTTAATGTTCCCGGTCAAGCCACACAACAGGCTGGTCATAGCCCAGAAACCGTTGGAAATGCATTTAAACAACAAATAGGAACTCAAAACGTAGGACAGACTGGACCGTATGCAGCACCAATGCCATCTACTGTTCCTCCTACGAATGTTCAACAAGCGGGAAATGCATTTGCTAATCAAATACAGTCACAAACAACACAGCAAACACTACCAATGCAACAGCAACCAATGCAACAGCCAATGCAACAAAGTCAATTTAATCCACAACAACCGCTTGACGCAACTATGTTTCAATCATCCAACGATTTTATACACGATTTGTTTGACACAATGGGTTCATACTTGTACAAGATGACACCTCATGAAGTAGGTACTTTTGCAGTTGATGCCTATTTTAAATTGCGAGAGTGAGTAAATGAGCGAAGACATTCAAGCCTTCATTGATGAAATGGATGCGAAGATGTCGGCAAAGTCATTTCAATACTTTTTTGAAAACATACTCGGATTTGATTACTCACATCATCACGAATGTTGGGATAAGGGATTGGAAGAAAACCGATACTACTGTGTCAAAGCAAGTCGTGACCACGGTAAGTCTGTTTTCTTTATGTCGTACGCTCTATGGATAGCGGCATTTCGACCCGGAACGCACATTATGATTTTTTCACACTCACTTGAACAGACACTTGAGCACATGCGATTTATTCGCAACAACATTGAGTCAACATCTATTCTACGTGGTTTAATTCCACAAGGCCGACCATGGAGAAAGACATACTTTGAGTTTTCAAATGGAAGCCGTATGATGGCAAAGTCGGTCGGTGGAGGTACTCGTGGTTTCCATCCCGATGTGGTTGTATGTGACGATATTCTATGGGGTACTACGGGTACTGAATTGCAACGTGCGGCTGATTGGTTTTACGGTGTTTTGCTTCCTGTACTGCACCACACTGGGCGCATGATGATTGTCGGTACGCCGTTTTCGTACAATGACTTGTATGCTGAACTTGAAGAAAGAGATGCTTTCACTGTTGAAACATACCCTGCTATCAATAACGAAGGAGTAGCATTGTGGCCTGAACGATGGAATCTTGAGGCACTTGAACACAGAAGACTTTCTATGCCGGCTATTCAGTTTTCTCGTGAGTATCTTTGTGAACCAATTCACGATGTTGCGAGTATGTTTCCTAACGACATATTGGAGAAGGCTCGTGACAAAGACTTGGTTCTGCTCGACAGGGCTGAAACTGATTACAATGAAGAAGGTGAGCCTGTGGGAATCTTTGGACAACACTTCATCGGATGGGACACAGCAATTGCATCGGACAAGAACGCTGACTTTACAGCAATGATGGTGCTTCGTACACCTCCTAATGAGAATGTTAAGCAAATCGTAGGCATTGTACACGAGAAGGGATTGGGTGGTGCGGCTCAAAAGAAACATATTCTGTTGCTCAACAATCGCTTCAAGCCTGATTTGATTGAACTTGAAGGTAACAACTTTCAGCGTATGTTTGCGGCTGAACTCAAGGACATGCGTGACGACATTCCTATCAAGACATTTATGACAACTCGACAGCGCAAAGAAAGCATGTTCATGTCGTTGTTGATGGCATTTGAACAAGGACAAATTCGCACACCGTATGGTGATGAGCGCAGTCGTACTTTCACACATAAACTTGAACAAGAACTCAATCGCTTCGGTATGCAAAAGAACGGTAAGTTGGAATCTGTTGGTACGCACGATGACTTGGCTATGGCATTAGCATTAGCCAACTGGGGTACGAAAGAGTTCCGTGGCACAGTTGTCTTACTTGACGACTGGATGCCCGGATTTGGCGACTGGCTTGACAACACTGTGGGTGGTAAAAACACAGGTGGGTGGATGATACCATGAGCGTTAAAATTGGAAGTCATCATTTTATTTTTTGCGGTGTATGCTACCTTGAAGGAAAAAGACCGTATGGATTTTGCGAATCATGTTGGATAAAAAATGAAAAACCTTTAGGGATGAATGGAGAAAAATGGCAAACAGTAGGTGGTGCATTAAATGAGTTGTAATTGTGAGCACTGTATAGGAATGACATCAGCATGGGACATGCTTGAAAAAAAATTGTGTCCTGAAGGAAAAGCGGCAGCGAAACGTAAATTCAAAGTTTATCCATCAGCGTATGCTAATGGGTGGGCTGTGCAGTACTGCCGTGGTAAGTTCCGTAAGAAAAAGGGGAAGAAAAAATGAAACTCAAAAAGGATAAATGTTGTTGCGGTGGCACAAAAGAAACTCCTTGCGTTTGTATGATTGAGGGTAACCAATGTTCCGCTACATCGCCAAAATGTCCATGTTACGCATTGCTTGACAAGCAACGTAGTATCAAAAAAATGGTTGCAGTGTGGTGATTCATTGGGTGACCGTTGTACTTGTTACGATACTCTTGTTATCAAGAACTTGAACCGTTGGTTCAAGGAAAAGTGGGTAGACGTTTCACGTAAGAAAAAAGATGGTACACATCCTCCATGTGGTCGTAGTAAAGCCAATAAATCGAGCAAAGGTTATCCAAAGTGTCGCCCAAGCGTCAAAGTATCGAGTAAAACTCCAAAAACCAGTGGTTCAATGAGTGAAGGTCAAAAGCGTTCGGCTACAAAACGCAAGCGAGCCAAAAAGCAGGGTGTTGGTGGTAAACCAACAATTGTCAAAATGCCAATTGTTGATACTAATGTACCCGGTCTTCGTATGGCGTACAACTTTGACAACAGTGAACCAGTTATTGGTAATCAACCATATGCTTGGGGTAAGGATGATAAAATCACTCAAATGACACCAAATGAGTATTTCGATATTTTACAGCGAGAAGCCGATGAGTTTGATTTACCGCCTGTACTAAGCAATGATGCTAAGTTTCGATGGGACGGTAGGCAATTTAACGAGCATGGTGGAAGTCGTGAAAATACTGCTCGTATTATTCAAGGAATTAAAGCGGGTATGCCAATTGGTATGCCTGAACTTGGATTTGAAAACGATAAATTTAGCGGATTTCAAGAGGGTGGACATCGAATGGAAGCCCTTCGACAAATGGGACACGGTGATACATCTGTACCCGTATTTAGGCACAATAAAATGGTGAAAGCAATGAAAGATGAAAAGAAAGACATGAAAGGTAAGAAAGGCATGGTAATGGTAATTGCCATTGGTGCTAAACCAAAGAAAGTCGGTGTAAAGAAGAAAAAGGACTAAATGATTGGTCAATGGAGAGGTCAATATGTGGGGTAGTGCATTTGTGGGCGATACCTATGATGTGCCTATTCATTTTTCTGATGAGTTCTCCAACATGGTCGTCAAAGCCTTATCTCAACACCCACATTTTTCATATGAAAATTTACCAGTCGAAGTTTCTTCTACTTTAATGATTAAAGAAGATTTAAAGAAATACTCGTTTGCAAAAAACGGTGATGGGTGGCTTGAATCGACATGGGGTAAAAGTGCAAACGATATTATTCGTGAGTGCCGTAAAGCCCGTCGTAACGATAAAGCCAACAAGCACCTGTATGATTCGATTATCACTGACGTGCGTATGCTCAAAGCAATGGAAGTTGAAGCAACCATCAAACAATTGACTTGGGCTGACGGACTTGATGAAGTTATCAAAAGTTTAGGACTTAATGATAAGTTGCTAAAATCACTGCGAAAGTTTGGCGAAAGTCGTTCTGTGAGCCTACAAAAAGCGTGCCAACAATTTTTGAAAGCCAATACAGTTTTGAATTTACTTAATGATAAAGTGGACTGGACACCCGAAGACCAAGAAGAATGGGTCAATGCTCACCAGTTGCAAAAAGATGCAAAGAAAATGTGGCGTAACGTACTCAAGCAAACAGATAATTTACCACACGTTGATGTTCAAGCACTTGAGTTTGCATCCGATGTTTTGGAAAAAGAAGGTCCATTATCGAGTCGTGAACTTGTACGGCGAGGTGTAGGTCATCTTGAAAAAAACATGACCGTCAATAAAATGGCATCTTTGCTTAAATTATATGGTGAAGAATACGATGTTTACAAAGCCACGTCACGAAGTACGTACCTCAAGTTTGGTTCTCATGGATTGATTATCAAGGATATATGGGGCTACATGGCAGGTTCTCTTGATTCTGATGGTAGCATCTTTATTTCAGAACGTGGTGACCCTCGTGTAACATTTGTTGCCAGTGGAAACATGGGTAAGCAATTGTGTGAAGATTTGCAAAAGGCTGTTGGGTGTGGTCGATTAGTAACTGACCAAAAAGTTGCAAAGAACACACAAAAATCAATTCATCGGCTTATTTTTTCAGCCAAAGATGACATTCGGCACGTACTAAAACACTCTATGCCTCACATGCGTTTGAAAGACTTGCAAGCCAAAGCAATGCTCGCATACGTTGATGAAAAGGATAAACTGCGTAAGAATGAGTTGTATCAATTGGTGACATTTACCAATTGGAAAGACCATCAAACCAAATCCGAATCGTTATTAAACAAATGGGGAGTAGACGCTGATACCATAGGTGGCTATGCGGAGGGATTGTGATGGCGGAAGAACAAGGACGAATCTCACGATTCCTATCGGCTATCGGAAGTCCATTCCGTCGTCGTGAGAGTCCCACACCAACTATGCCGCTTTGGTCAAGCGGTATTCAAGAACCTGTCATGGCGCAGGGTATTACGCTCCCTGCACTGTTTGCAGTAAGTAATGAATCACTTATTCTCCGTACTGTACTTTCAAAACTACGTCAAGAAATGTTTCGACGTGGGTACTACTGGGAGAAGCGTTTTACTGTTAAATGCACAACGTGTGATGAAGAATATCAACAAGAGATGGAAACATGCAAAGAATGTGGCGGTGCTGTACGCAAACCTGACATTGATGAATTAACATATCCGAAGTGGTTGTTTAAGCAAGAAAACAGCATGGAACAATCCTTCCACCATCTTCTTCACGAAGTCGAAAATGACCTCAACATTATTGATGATGCATTTTTGATTTTAGTAAAAGAGTATTTTATTGACCCTGAAACCAAAGAAGTACAATTTTATCGAGTCAAAGAAATGGTACGTGGTGACCCTATTTTCATGCGTATTGTTGCTGATAAGCGTGGTGTACGTGGTGGACGATACAAAACCTGTTTGATACACCGTGACCAAGTTAAAACCCATGCTGAAAATGATACGTGTGAGATATGTGGTTCCGACTTACATGATGTCCATTACGTCAATATGGCGGGTAGCGGTAAGACCCAGTACTTTGTTGAAGGAGAAGTACTGCATGTTTCAAAATACAATCCATCAAAATTGTACGGTCGCTCTCCTGTCAATACAATGTGGCGACAAGCCATGACATTGACGGCAATGGACAACTACATTTACACGGCATATCAAAAACGCCGTATTCCAAAGGGTGTCATATCTGTTACAACAGACAACCTTGAATCTATGAAGGCGTTTTGGAAGGCCACTGATGAGAAATTGGAACGTGACCCACACTACATTCCTCGTGTTGGTATCGAGTCACAATCAGGTCGTGGTGGTGTTAATTGGATTAAATTCATGGACACGCTTGAAGAAATGCAGTATATCGCTGTACGTGACGAAATACGTAATCGTATAGCGGCTTTCTATGGTGTATCATCAATCTTTATGGTTGATAACGGTAAGTCGGGTGGTCTAAACAACGAAGGTTTGCAAATTCTTGTCACTAATCGTGCTGTTGAGTTTGGTCAAAAAGTGTACACAGAAGTATTGTTCCCACGTCTACTTCGTCAAATGAACATTCATGATTGGAAACTCACACTTTATCCAAACGAAGAAGAAGATGAAATTACACGTCTACGACGAGATGAACAAGAACTCAACGTCGCACAACGCATGGCACAACTTGGATTCCAACCTGAACTTTTGGAAGACCCATCAAACCGTGATGTACGATTTGTGTATCGTAAACCACCTCCACCTCCAGCACCCGGCGGTGCGCCTCCACCCGGCGGTGCGCCTCCACCCGGTGGAGGTATGCCACCACAGATGATGGGTGGTCGAGGTATGCCACCAATGCCACCCGGTGGAGGTATGCCACCACAGATGATGGGTGGAATGCCACCGCAAATGATGGGCGGAATGCCACCACAATCACGACAACTCCCACCCGGTATTGCACCGCCACTTCAACCCGGTAGTGAAGGAAGAGGTATACGTAACCGTGGTCCAGTAGCACCACAACGACGTGGTACAATGGGAAGCGGTTCACCAATTTCAAGCGTTCAACAACGTGGTCCCGAACCTTCTATGATGCAAAATGTTTCAAACGCATTATTGAATGCTCGTAGACCAAGAGGGCGGTAAAACTCTTTAAACAAGTATACAATGACACTAACAAGAGGGGTTCTTATGGATTTATTAAAAATGCACCCAATGGCACGAAAAATGGAACAAGCGCAAAAAGCATTTGCAACTGCTTTAGAACAAGGTGATGGAAACCTTGCAAAACAACATTTGACAGAAGTACAAAAACTATCTGACTTTTTACTTGAAGACCTACAAACTGAAATCTTCAAGGCTGAAAATGCGGCTACAAAAACAGGTGCTCTCGACATCTATGTAAATGGAGTAGCCCCGTACACATTCCAAAAAGAAGACAACTACGTACCACTTATTGGTAACCGTCTTTCAGGAACAGTGCAAAGCCGAGTATCTCGTAGTAACTTCCGACCTGCAAGCGGAACATTTGGACGACGAGGTTGAGTTTTATGGCTGACAGCGATGCACAACAATTGATGAGTGTTCTTATTACAAAAATGGAAAACATGGATTCTGATTTGGCATTGCTTAAGCAAGAAAACGAGCGTCTTCGTGCAACCATTAACAATCCAAAAATGCTACTACGCAAGATGGGTTTAGTTTCTTCTTCTACTCCATTGTCAATGGATTTGGGTATTGACCCGCTTCGTGCTGATATGGAAAACGATTCAATTCTTAAGGGTGACCCAGTTTCATCTGTACCTCAATCTAATGAAGAGTTCCATAACATGTCATGGGAAGAAATTCATGAAATGGCACAAACAGCGAAAGAACAGGAGATGAACTAATGAAGCCCCGTCCAAGTGAAGCACCTTTACTTACAAAAGCAAGAGAAATTGAGCATCGTCTAAGTCAATTGGAAATTATCAAAGGGAAGTGCGATTGCCCCAAAGGAAAATGCGACTGTAAAGACTGCCCAAGTTGTGGTTCTAAGATGAACAAAGCGGGTGGTTGTATGAAGATGGATTGCGGTGGCAAAATGGCAAAAGCCGAACCCGGTTTTAAGGCTGAAAAAATCACAGACGTAAACCCTGCTTTCATGGCTGAATCGGGTGGACAAACCAAGAGTGGTTATTTTACCACCAACGGTAGAACCATCGAAACAGAAGACGCACCAAAGAAAAAGAAGGGTAAGGATGCAACTAACATGGAGCAACTTTCAACTCGTATGAATCCACATGCAGGTGGCGGTGTGGATAGGGAAGATGCAATGGGGGAGTCAAAGAAACTCAAAAAGGCATCAAGTAAGGCTCTTATGCGTGAAGCAAGCGAGCAAAGCCCAGTGCCAACAATTTGTCGTACATGCGGCGCAACACAACAAAGCGGTTGCAAAATGCCTGAATTGATGGGTGCTGACCTCCATGCATGTCCAGCATTCCAGCCGCTATGATGGCGGTGAAAGTATGTCGTATGACCAACTTGACATTGCAAGTGCCGATTTGCTAAAGTCGTTGGACGACAAACTTGACCTTGAGCGTAATGCGGCTGAATACATTATTGCATGGCAATCCATGCAAAAAGCACCAAGTGAAATTATCTATACATCGCTGTTTTCAATCGCTGATGCGATTATCAAAGAAAAAAAAGAAGAGGGAGAAGATAAGTTTGAGTATGAATACGATACTGGAACAGACACAGGTGCGGGGTTGCTTCTCAATACACAAGACACACAGGATGATTTGACAAACCACATTTGGGTCGATGGTTTACAACGTGGTAAGAAAAACGCTGACCACCACTCCGTGTGGCCTGTGTACCGCCCAACAGCAGGTCATCCATACAAAGAGTATCACTTTCCGTTCCACCCTGCCAATCACCCGCTTCTTCGTATGCATTCTGTAACAGGTATGCCGCACTATGTTGAAATGCTCCGAGCGCATACACTTGGTGGCTACATGGATGAAGAAAAAGAAATGGAAAAGGATTACTTAAGCGAACTTTCTAAAGAAAAACACCCGTTAATGTTTGGATTTCAGCCCGAAGGAACAGATAAAACATTCAAACTACTTGGAAGTATTTTGCAAAACGGCTCAATGCTTTCACATCAAAAAGACCTCTACCAACGTGATTTTCAACGATGGAAAAAACAAAACACAGAACGAGAAGATGAATATCTTGCGATGGGTATGACTCCAAAGGATGTTTTTCAAAAACTGCGTGAAGACCATTTTGAAGACCGAGCAAGGCAATGGGTAAGTGAAGATACAGTACTTGATGATAATTACAAAATTCATCCAACTGCATTAGGACATCACGGTTACATGCTTGGACTTGAGTGGTTGTCACCTGAAGAACGTACTGCGGTTATGAAAGGTATGCGTGAAGGTGTAGACGACAATCACTTGATTGAATTACCAAACGGTCAAAAAGTTCCATCGGCTCGTTTTACGCATAATGCGATTATGCGAAAAACACCTGAAATGAATTGGGCTGTACGAAGTCCGAGAATGTTAGGACGCAATGCTTCACTTCGATTAGAAGACAACGATACCGATTATGAAGCAAGCGAATCGGGTCGTTTCTTACAGTCGGGTGTGGCAAAAGGGGCGCATCTTCCATACGGTTCAAACGATGAGTCCATTGCTGACATTATCCTTAACGAAATCAATGAATTGTACGACGGAATGCGAGAAGATGGTGAAGATAATTACAAAACTCCAATGAAATTTTTACCACGACTCAATCTTCACAAAACGGGTGAACTTCCTGAATTGGAATGGGAACAGTTGAAAGATGCTGAACGAGCACAGTTTGGTAAAAAAACTATGGAAGTAGACCATGCGAGATTACCTATTGAAGACGTTCTGTATATGGCGGGTTTTCATCCTAAAACAAGAGAACTACTATCCATGCATCCTGTTTATGGAAAAATGGACGGACCGCTTGTACCGCTTGACTGGATTGAAAATATCGAAGAAGATGCTTCTTCGTCTATGAATTTGCATCAACAAGAAAAAAATATTCGTAAGCACTTATCGTTTTTGAAAGCCGTTCACGGTCCAGCACCGAGTGAAGACAAGCCTTCCTATTGGCGCACAAGTGAAGACGGAAGGCACACTTACGGTCTTGGTTCTTTTTGGTCAAAACCGTTTCAAGGAATAGGTGGTGCAGGTATGACATTACCTACGTACAACGAAATTATTCATGCTACTACTTCAGACGATGACAGTGTATCGTTGCTTGGTGAAATGCATGATTTTGGTAAAAGTGGTGAAAAAACCGTTATCGTACCAAATCAAAACAATGTTTCTTTGGGTGCTCACTTTATGCCTGAACATTCTCAACAACACGGTCACTACGATAAAAATGTTGAAAAATATATTTACCATAATGCGCCTAAACTCATTCAAAATGTTCTTTCACCATCAAATGTTTCACGACCATCACCAAGTGCTTCATCAAAATCAGGGTACAAAGAAGGCAAAACGACGAAGAACAATTTTACTGAACACAAATCATCGCTTTCAGCCCCGTATGAATATGCAATACGGCATATGACTGATGGTGAACGAAAAGATTTGTTTGAAAATCAACCTCACCTCAAAGCGTTCAACAGTGTACTTACAAGAAATCCATTCATACATCACGGCTCATACCGCAATTATGCGCCATATGGAAGCGATAAGCATATTGTCAATAATGCACAAGATATTCACAAACTCATTATGCAATTAGGTCGATTTAATCACTTAAACAACCCTACAGAAAAATCAGTTATATCGTTCAACGATTTCATACGAGATGCTCAACCAGTAAGTGGTGGTGAAACCACCGAAGATATGCTTGCGTATTTAGGGTGGGGTGTTCCATCACCATCGTTTGGAAAAGTCAAAGACTACTTGCAAAGTAGCGCACAACGTGAAGGGTTGCGTTTCTTAACTGAAATATCAAAAACTATTCAATCAACAAATCCGAAGGCTATCATGGAATACTTGGAAAAAGAAGATTTTGAAGATTTGTATCAACGATTGGGTTTTGCAAAAAATACAGATGCTCCTGTTAAACAACTTGTTGATAACTTCTTAGATGATGTGCTGTTTAACCTATCAAACCGTAGTCGCTCGTTTAAGCACAAGAAACCAACACTTCTTGATGCTGTTACAAGTGGTTTGAGTTTTGGTGGAGCACTCCCTGCATTTGAGCAAGAAGAAAAATTGCAAGCAGAAGTTGATGATTTGAATCAGCGTATGGTTGAGGCAGATGATATTGACAAGCCACTTATCCAACAACAACTTTCTCAAAAGGTTGCTGAATTAACCTCGCTTCAACAACAAGCCATTGAAAGCACTCAAGGTAAAATGACATCGCATTGGAAAATCGACCAACGACGTGAAGAAGACCTCAAGAAAGCACATCGTATGTTGGTAGCACAAGTTGCACCGATGATTAAAGAAAAAATGCTTGAGGCTGACCCTACCGCTTTTGACCCAAACGACCCGCAAAAATTCATTGACAACAATGCACGCATGTTCCGTGATGCACAACGATACATTACGCATGTACCGCACGATGTACACGGATTGCAAACACTTGGTTATGGTCTTTCATTTGATGATATAACGTACGACAAACCCCCTGCAAACGGTAACTTCCATCAAAACGTAGCATCGCATTTACAAGAGCATGGATTCCAAGTAGACGGTAACATGAGCGTGGAAGAAGTGCTTGAAGCACTGGCGTTACCAAAGACTCCCGAAATGAAAGAACATGCTCGTTCAATTATCGACAGGTCAAATGAAATGAACACACCATTGTTTGCTTCTACAGTCAATCAACTATTGATGCATGGTAACATAACGGATTTGCACAACAGTGACATTACACACCTTCACGATGAAAGTATACTTGGACAAGATGACAAAGACTTGAACGATGCAATGCGTTTCTCAAAGTTGGCTCAAGAAAATGGGTATCATGGTGCGCTCGATACCATTTATTCGGAAGTCAAGAAACCAAGTGCCTTCAAATCGTTCCCTCAACTACACTCATTGCCACGTCGTGTAAAGCAACTTATGGGTGGTTCATTCACAGCACTGGCTGATGCAAACGGATTAGAGATGGTTGAAAATGATGTACATGGTGCTCAACAATACAAGCGTGGTTCATCAGGAAAAGGTCTTCCTCAAATCGCCGCTACGACACGAAACAATTTGGACACGATATTGCATTACAATCCAATGGTTGAACAGGAAGGACGAATGGAACAACCCACAACTTCCATCAGTGCAAGACCCGGCATGACACAAGTGCCTGTTGGTGCGCCTAATCCTAACAATTACAGTATCTTTGATACGTTTGATGCAGGTGGACATCACGGTGGATGGCTCGCTGCGCCATCGGTTGGTGTTGATTTTACAGCCGATGGTCAAATGGTAGCAGGTACAAACGTCGAAGAGGGGCTGTATCATTCTGTACCACACGAACTTACCGATATGGTACATGGTAAAGATATCCGAGAACAGGTATGGGATAATGCCCCACCACCAAGAGAGAGCAATCTACCTATCTTTGGTCTTGACCCTGAAACGTTCCTACCAATTGGACAAGACCCAAACAAATTGGCTCTTAATGAAATGACGGAGTTTATTCAAGGTATGCTTAATCCTGATGAGTTGTTGATGAAAGAAGAAGACCCACAGTGGACTCCTTTGATTCGACCAATGCATCGCATCTTTGAGATGAGCGACTTAGAACACCTACGTGGGTTTAGTGGTTCATGGGTTGTATCAAAATGGTACGACGGCAAACGTGTCATGCTCATCAAGAACGGTGATGAAGTCACTGCCTTGAATGAGAAGGGTAAGAAGGTCGGTCTTCGCAAGAACCACCGTGAAGCACTGGTGAAGGTAAGCGACAAAAACTACGCTATTGACGGAATTATGGGAGATGAAGACCTCAATATCATTGATATTATCAATTACGACAACAATGACATCAGCGACATGCTGTTGTTTGAGCGTGTCAAAATTCTTCGCTCACAGTTTGAAAGCCACGAGAATGTCATTGTACCCGGACCACACGATACGAAAATGACAGACAATGAGGGCTTGAAAGAATCTGTCAAGCGAATGCAAGATGACCATGATAACATCTTGTTGCGTGATTCTAAATCGACATACATGAAAGGTGAGTATCGACACCCAAAGTGGATATTGTATCGACCGACTCGTGACTACAACTTCATTGTACTTGACCGACGAGGTAATGGACCGTACACATACCAATTGGGTGCAGGTCCACTGCTTGATGATGAAGGACTGCAAAACCGAGCCGTTACAATTGAAGGTAAGCACTACATGGACATAGGTACAGCACGACGTGAGCAAAAGGCATACAAGGTTGGTGACATTGTACGAGCATCGGTAAGTGGTATTACCAAGAAGACTCGTGGTGAGAAAAATGTCTACACCGTACAGATTCGTCAAATCGAAGGTGAGGGTGAGGGTGAAGGTCCAGCGAGCACCGAGTCGCTTGACTTGCTAACCAAAGGTTACCTACCTATCAATATCCCACACGACGTTGAATACGACGAGCATGGTTTACATGTTATTCTAAAGGACATTGATACTGTAACGTACCAAGTTGATGAAATCGGTGATATGTGGTACGTGCATTCTCCAGTGAGTACAATGGGCGATTTGTATAAAAACGACTACAGCGTAACACTGGCTGAAAGCCTACAGCCGTTTTGGAGTCCACTTGCCCCGCTTTTGTTTAGTGGCCAATTGCAAAAGGAGTCAAAGGTCGAAGACCTCGAAATGCCAAAGAAGCCATCACCAAAGCGTGTTGAGGAAAATTCAGTAGGTATCATCGAAGAAGATGATGAGAATATCTTACTCAAACCCGAAGACAAGAAAAAAGCATTGGAAGTTATTGTACGTACATTGGATAAACTTGCGAAAGAACGTATGACATGGACTGGACCGAAAGGACTGGGTATTGATTTAGGAACACCCGTCGAATCCCCTGCTGGCCCTACACAATTAACAGATGAAGAAAATCTACCTGACTATCATCCACGAGTCGATGATATTGAGCCTAAGAAAAAGAAAAAACCGCAACACTTCAAGCCTGTTGAAACAGATACCGAAGAGGGCGAACACCTTAGTTTAGAATTCAAAGACGATGAACCTGTACTTTCCAAAGTATAGTACGGGTTTAAATATGGTTACAAAGAATCGTTAGTTCAATGCTGACGCTAAAGCGACCTTCTATGGACATCACTCTTCTCAAGAGTGGGTCTGACTTGGTTGTTGCAGGTTATGCATCGGTTGAACTTGTCGATAAGCAAGGCGACCTTATTACTCGTGGTGCTCTAAAGGATGCATTTGACGGGTTCATGAAGAGTGAGAAGTACCGCAACGTACAACTGGCTCACTCAAACATCCAAGTTGGTGAAGTCTTGGATTCTTACGTAGACAGCAATGGCCGAATGTGGAAGTCCGAATGTGACGACACTGGCATGTTTGTTGTTGTTCAACTCCGCAATGATATTGAGAAGGCTCGTGAAGTAGCCGCCGAGATTCGCAAGGGTAACCTTCGTGGATTCTCAATTGGAGGACAAGCATTCAAGCGAGTGCGAAAGTCTGACAACATCAAAGGCGACTACCAAGAGATTTCAAAAATGGAATTGCACGAAATTACGATTTGTGAGAAGGGTATTAACCCTGAAGCACAATTCAGTATACTAAAGGAGGACACAAATATGACAAATGAAGTTGATTTGAACAGCGTTATGGAACGATTAGAAGCCCGACTTGATGCAATGGAAAAGGGAGAAATTCCTCCTCAACTCCGTGAGCATATCAAGGATAAGAAAGATGACGAACCAAAAGAAGAAAAGAAAGATGGTGAAGACATGAAAGAAGAAAAGAAAGATGACGACAAAATGGCGTACATGAAAGGTGAAGAATTTGGTGATGTAATTACATCCGAATACCTCAACTGGATGGAAGACACATTGAAGTCGGCTGGAGTCGATATTGGTACTGCTCGTGCTCACTTTGACGACTTGGCTAAGGCTCAACTTGGTGGATTCGACAACCCTGACTCCGTTGACGGTGCTGACTACTCTGGTGGTCAAGTTCGTGGACGAGGACAAGAAGGCGGTTCTCCTTCCACTGGTGCTATCTCCGCACTCACAGCAGGTGGCGGTAAGCAACCTGCCGGCGCAATGGGTCCAGCACAACTCTCAAAGAGTTACCTCAATGAAGGTAATGTTTCCCCAGCCGACATTGAGAATGCATACGAAGTATACAAGGCTGCATCTATGGAGCAAAACTTCCGTAACAACTTGGAAGCAAACTTTTCCCAGCGACTTGCAAAGGAACTCGAAATCGAGAAGCAAGAAGCAGACCGAAGCACCTTTGATGCTCGTGGACCTCTTGAAGAAGTCCTCAAGTCAATCGGTAGCCTCTCCGAGCGCATTGATAACTTGAGCACCGAGAGCCACACCATCGCTAAGTCTGCTTCCTCCGCAAATGTTGAGATACCATCAACCCAAGACTTGGGTAACATGTCATGGGATGAGGTACACAACCTTGCAAGCAAAACGTTGAGGGGAGCCTGAAATTAGGAGTTGAAGAATATGGCAAGAGATTACATCCGAAGCATTACAGACATGGAACGATATTACTACGGCGCAGGTAACGCCATGGGTTACTCCTACTCCGGTAGCGAGTTGCTCAAGGCTGACGCACCTATGCTGTCTACGACCGCAGGTACATACCAAGCAATCTACGGACGCAAGGTTTGGAGCCAGTTGAACCAAGAGTTCAACGCTTTCTCCATTCTACCAAAGCGACCGTGGGAGCGCAGTGGATGGCGAGTCATCACCGAGCGACCTTCTTTCACAGTTGGTGGCGGTGTTGCAGAAAACGCTACACTACCTGATACCACCAAGCCTACCTTCCAGCACATTGCAGCCAAGCCAAAGACAATTGTCCACACATTTGACATGAGCGAAACTGCAATGTTCCTTGCTGACAAGGACGATGGACTTGGTGACATCCGAAGCATCCTCAAGGAAGAGATGGGTAAGCACCACGCTGAACACATCAACCGAATGATGACTGCTGACAAGGCAACCACCGCAGGGAACGATTTCGAGTCTCTCGACCGTGTTACTACTGGAGCATCCGCTTCTGCTAACGAGGACATTTACAGCATCGACCGAAGTGCAAACTCTTGGTCCCTCGCTGAACACAACGAGAACAGTGGTACAGACCGTGTGCTCTCCCTCGACCACCTTGACGACCTCTTCCAAAAGATTTGGACTCGTGGTGGTAACCCGAAGGTTATCCTTACTGGATATGACACACTCATGCGTCTACAGCAACTCCTCCAGTCGCAACAGCGATTCATGGAAGAGAAGCGTGTCACCCCTACCTACAACGGTGTAAAGGGTGTACCCGGTATCGAGGCAGGTTTCATCGTTGCAACATACAACGGTGTCCCAATCATTCCTTCCAAGGATGTACAAACTGACACTCTAAGTCGTATGTACTTCCTCGACACTGACTATCTTTACTTCTCTACTGCAATCCCTACGCAGTACTTTGAGTCCGGAATTGAAACTGGCGACCCATTCGCTATCAACCGTCTTGGACAAGAAGGTATGTACCGCACAATGGGAGAACTTTGGACTACTTTCTTTGGAGGTCACGGTTCCGTTCGGGATTTGAAGTGAGAAAAAAATTACGGAGATGATGAAAAATGGTAGCAACAACAACAACAACAGAAAAAGGTCTAAGCATCAAAGTCGCTGATAGCGATTTTACACTTGTAGACATTCTTGTGGATTTGGACATGAGAACAGGAACACCAGTTGATGAAACAGGTTGGTTGAGTGGTAACGCAGGTGGTTCATACCCCGGTTCACTCACTGGTTTCACTGCACAAAACACCGATGGTAACGCAGTAGGTAGTCTACGAATGGTTACTTTCACAGTAAACATTGTACAAGCAACAACCGTTGAACCTTTGGTATTTTCAGCAGGTGCATCGAAAATCATGGGAATTGTCGGACTCGCTTCCGCAACTTCCGCAAAAGATGTCACAGCAACAATGACCAACACAGGTAACGCAGGTGCAGATGCAACAGTCGCACCTCTTGCAACAACTGGTTCATTGCCTTGTCTTATCTTGGAATCAGAATCGGCAAATCAAGTAGTACAGGTAACTGTACTCCTACTCAACTGATGGTGAGGTTCCTTGCCCACGGTAACCTACACTGGTCCGTTCTTTGAACGAAGACGCAGGGATTCACCTGAATCATGGATTCGGGAAAAGTCTGTACCAGTAACCCAAGAGTGGCTCAATGAGTGGCGACATTCGCTTCCATTGAAGCATTTCAGGATTGAAGGTGACGAAGGAGTTACCGTGGACGGTGAAAATGATGGCATTCCTGACTCCGGATGGAGTCGAAAGGATGTACTCAATTGGTTGGATGAACAAAACGTTGATACACCAAGTGGGTACATGACCAAAACGAAGGCACTTGAACTCGTTGAGGCACATCTAAACCCGTCCGAGGAAGAGGAAACAACAGAAGAAATTACAGGAGATGAAGAATAATGGCAGTAACAATTGACCCACGACCAACCGTATTTGGTGACCGAATGATAGTAACAGGCTCATACGCAGCAGGTGATAATGCAATCGACTTAAGCAGTATGCTCGCAAGTATTGACTTTGCAGGTGCAAATTCAAGCGGTCCTATTGACTCACGACCTATCACAGACACAGGTGGTACGAACGACGAACAGTTTGTAGTATTTGGAGTCGATGTACGAATTGATGGTACAACCGTTCGCCTTGCGGCTGGATTGGCTGATGCACCAGTCATCAATACAGCACCAACACAAGCGGGTACTTTCATTGCAATCGGTCGTCGCTCTTGAGGTGACGACACATGGCATCACTAACTAAGGTTGGTTCAAAGATTATTGGACCTCTTTCACCAAAAGAGTTCAGTGACTTGAGCACGTTGGAAACAACCATCGACACCGCTATACAAGCGGTAAGCGATGCGAGTGCAACCAACGCAGTGCTTGGTACTGAATGCATTACGGTGCTTGGTAACACGTTTATCGTCGTTCTTTACCAACTCGCTTGAGGTGAGTAGGTGGGATTCGAGGTACGCAACATTGACCTAAGCGACATGGCTCGTGCTGGTAAAGAAGGCGTACGCTTTGACGTGAGTAACGTAGCCGACAAAAAAGACAGTCCCTTAGCAGGGGTAACGAGTGCTCAACGCAACCGTAATCGTCATATCGGTGATGTGCTTAACATCGGAGCAGGGACACGTTGCACGCATTGCGGCTTTCTTCACTTTCTGTGGAGAGAAACCTGCGGGGCTTGCGACAAACCTATGGAATACAACTTAGGCCATCGAGATGAAACCAAACGAGCGTGATTTAATGAGTAAAGTATTTGTAAAAGCAATAGCACCACACCGACAAAAGGTGTTGCAAGGCGACAAAGAGATGCGCTTGCAACAACTTGCAAACCGAATGATGGCTGACCAAATGCGTGAAAGCGGTCAAAGCCCTACTGGTGACATGTTCACACAAGGCCGTGACAAACTCATGAGGGACATGGTGATGAATCCTGAAGCCCACAATATCAAGTTCATGGGCGAAAGAGTACCCTTTGAGGGGCAAACTTTGGGAAGTTCGCTTAGTGAGCCTGACGTAGCAGGGGAGCAAGCGGCTATTGATGATGAATTTAAAGATGGTGAAACGCTTGAATCAAACAACATGATGCGTGATACAAGAAGTGCTGAATCCTACAAGACTGGTGATACTTCACCTCAAATTGGTGATGAACGATTTTTTCCACCACCTCCTGATAGAACTCTACAAGACAAACTTATAGCGGATAACATCTTATCTGAAATTCTTGACGAAAAAGGCAACCTAAAGCCTGACAATCAATTTATGGATAGGGAAGAAGACGAGGAAGATGACGACCGCCCACAAAGCGAGGACGACCTCATGGACCGTATGGCTCGAAAGGCTGTACACCACATCAGCAGTTTCCGTGATGCTTGGATGGTCATAAAAAACGACCCGTATGATTGGCAAGGTCAAGAATACGACACACATTGTCCAAGATGTAGCAAAGGTATTTATCGAGAAAATGAAGACGATTTGTTATTCATTCGTGAAATGGGCATGTGTACCGATTGTGCAATGAAGTGAGGGAGGAGTATGTATGCCAGTAGTATTCTCACCCGGTGAACCTGAAACAAGGCCACTCGACCCGACTGCTACTGCGTACACAACCGCCCAAAGAGTTGCTGACCTCCTTGACATTGGACCGCAAGAAGCCATACTGATGTCGGCTACTGCTGATACCAACGCTGTGTACATCACAGGTACGGACTTTCGTAATCACGGATTTACTATTGGTGATAAAGTACGATTATACAGCGATGCTGACCCATTCGGTAAAGAAGACTTGGAGATTTCAGACATAGGACCAAGCACAGGTGGTGACAGTGCGGGTACAGGTCACGTCAAAATTACGTTTACTACTTCACCGATTACTGTTTCAGAATACGAAGTAGCCGACAATGGGTACGTACAAAATCAAGCCTCGTTTACCAACGGTAAAACACGAGGTATGACCAAAGCCAAAGTAGACCACGTTATCCTCAAGATGCAAGACCGCATTGATAACGTAACACACAACGCTTGGCGACCATACTTGGTGAGTGCCGAATACATTAACTTCGATACCTACAAACCATACCGACGACGGTACTATACAGATTATGTTGGTACTGCACCACTTTTATTCCGCAATGTTCAACAAATGCTTCGTATTGAGTTGTGGCAAGGTGATGACTATCGAGAGATATGCGGTGCGGAGGCACGTATTAAGTTTGATGATGTGTCTAATCTATCGAGCGCAGGTATCTATATCTCAACTGGTAACGGTAGTGTTGCATCTCTTGAACAAGGCACTGGTTCAGGACAATGGCGTGACGATTTTGATGCTACAACTGTTGCTCAAAATTTTGCGGATTTGGTAAACAAGGAAGACCGTGTAAACAAAACAACCGTTGAGTTTTCTCCATCGTTCAAGTTAGAAGGTTCTACGTCAAACGTGGGTGTCCATAACGAGGTCTTAGCAACGGCAAACAGTGATTATGGTACAGGTGTGGTAAAATTAACCTCAATGCGTCAAGTGAAAGCAGGTGAAACGTGCAGTATTGTTACAACAAATTCCGATATTGAAATCTCACAAACGCAAACAAATACGGCAACTGTAACCAGTGTATCATCGACCACTGTCAATGTAAACTCTACAACTGGCTTTGTAAATGCAGGTGTTTGTGTCAAAGGTGACACAGTATTTCGTTACTTACGTAAAACAGCAACTTCGTTTTTAGATTGTGTCGTTGTCACTGGTTCAGCGTTAGGTGACATTAGTGGTACAATCACTCAAGAGTCGTTTTTGGTAGACCTACAAGGTGGCTCAAGCAGTGGAGATATGGCACGTCTACGTGACTGGTGGCTTGACCACGAGCAAGGTATTGTTTACTTCAATAACTCATATCCATTCTTTGAGTGGAATGCTATCAAGGTAGCATACATTTACGGTGAACGTTATTTGGAAAAAGCCATTGAAGATATATGTACAAAGATGGTGGCTATTGAATTACTCATGGCTGATGACCGTAGCGTGTTGATTCCCGAAGGTACTCAAAACGTTGATTTAACCAGTAAAATACAATTGTATCAATCTGAAATCGACCGAACCTTGCCAAAGTACATCGAAATGGTGGTGTTCAATTGAGTATCAAAAGAGATATTAAAAAATCCAATGAAATTTACATTGAAGAAATACGAAATGAACAACGGAAAAGCAAACAGTTTCAACAAGAAATGTTTGATACTTTCACCGTTACTCCACCTGATTTACGTGAATTGCTTTTGAGAATTGAAGCACAAAATCGTGGTTTTCAAATTATTGACGGGCAAATTGTTGATGACAATGAACAGCCTGTCAATGAGCAAACTGCTAAATTAGTCGAAGATGCAACCAACAAAGCCATGTTGCGTAGTAATCCTAAAATGGAAGAACTCAATTACGAGTACAAAGATGGTTTTTTCGTAACCATTAGTGTCAAAAAAATGTTGGAAAAGGAGGGTAAAGCCTAATGGTTGCAACATGGAAAGAGGGTCTTACGTCACTGCTTGACATCTTTAAAACAGACTGGAATCGAGCCAATACTGGTAACTATCGGCCAGTTGTGTTGGACATCACCGATACTTCCCCCGAACACGGCAAGCGTCTTGATTTGCAAAAGCACGATTACGTCCTACTGTACGAAACAGCACACAACGAAGAAGCACCTGAACTGTTCTACGATTTCGTTACAACACGCATAAACATAACCGTAGACATGAGAACAGTTAAGGGTAGGAAACACTTGGAACTACTTGAGAACGAGATACGAAGACTTGTCCACAGTAAACGAAAGGGGGATGGAACGAATTTTGACCGGTTAGTATTCAAGACACGAACCGACCTAAGTGACCGTAGCAAAATTCTATTTCGTATGACGTTTCAGGTTGAAGTAGTGATACTCGCAGAATTGATACCATAGGTGATAAAAAATGCCATCGACAGTCTACAAGGGAGATGTTTCAGAAGTCTTATTCGCCCCCGAAACGGGCTTAACCATTCGCCATACAACAGACTCCACATTCACACTTGCAAATTCGGGCGGTGTTGCTACAATAACATTCGGTTCAGACACAAACACAGCATTGTTTGATAATAGTAACCGTTTAAAATTCCCAGTCAATTCACTCGTTGGTTCTCATCTTACGTTTGATAATGTACACGCTGACGTTGATGGAAAAGTATTCACAATTGTTGAAAACGATGGTACTGCTATAAAAATAAGTCCGGAAGTCGCCAATACTACAACAGGAAGTAGCAATGTAATATTTATTCATCCTTACAAAACTCCACCAATGGACAGTTCCAATTATGTATATCGAGCAAGTGCTACAGGCGCACCTTCTGAAAGTCTACTTATCGACCAATTTTTAGGGATTGCAAACGCTATCACTCTACCTGAAACCAAGTTTGAGGTCAAGCGATACCACGTTGTCGGTCTTGGGCGGGAAACTTCAGTGCAAGTACCCGGTAAGATTGTCACAGAAGGTGGTTCGTTTGAGGTTAATTTACACAGTGCTCGTTGGCTTAAGTACTGTTTAGGTGGCGAAGTAATTGGCGATGTTGGTGTTTCAGGCGGTCCTGTTGGGAATATTTCAACGACTCTTAGTTCACCCGCTAACGCTGGTGATGTGCATATTACTGTCGCTTCGGCATCAAACTTCACAGTAGGAAAATATGTTCTTATTCAAAATGAAAATGATGATGCAATTCATATTACGCCCGTTGGTCGTCCTTTGGATGATGTATGGGACCAACTAATGACTGCACGTAAATTTGACAAAGCCCTTCCATTTGAAATTCGACGTATTACTGCTGTTCATAGCACTCGAATTTATCTCGATGAGCCACTTCAATATGACCATAAAGATAGTGCTGACGCTGGACATTCAGATTATGGTTCAAGTTCAAATACAGTATTTTGCCTCGACTACGCAACATCTGCTACTGGAGCACCGCAAATAAGTTCAGCACAAACAATTACCAATCCAATTACACATCTTTTGTACGGTGCAAGTGAACAACCTTCGTTCTGTTTGGAGGTATCACAACGTCGTAGCAACGTCGATAAATCCACAGTCGTTGATGGAAGTCAAAGTGACACAAAGGAACTTACTCGAATTTATCGTGGTTGCAAAGTCACTGATTTTACGCTCACAACTGACAATGATGCAGCATTGCGTCTTTCAGTGAACTTTAATGCCGCACTGTGTTTCACCGATACTGGAAGACTCGACACACCCGGTACATCGACAAACCGATACAACCCTCATCGTATGTTTGATGACACTGCTGATACCACCAACAAACGTTTGATTTCAGGTATTGGTGTTGGGACACAAAAACCGTTTATGTTTTACAACGGTCAAATCAATGTAGCGGGACGTACCGTAGCACAAGTACACAACTTTAGCCTATCAGGTCAAACAGGTATGCAAGCATTCCACACCATTAACAACACCAGTGTATCAAACACATCGGCTGAATCCCAAGTACCGTTTGCGGGTAGCCGTAACACTTCGATTATGGTTGAAGGTCAAACATCGTATGAGATGACACTGGAAATCGTTGTTGATGACCCAATATTCTTCCATAAGATGCGTTCTCAAGCCGAGTTTAGCGTATCAAGCACCGACGCTACAACCAATCAAATTGTCATTGACTTTGAAAAGCAAGTCATTGGAAGCACTGCTGTGGCTGACAGTGAACGAATTACAATCTTGATTGACGAGTACTACATTGTTGAAGCACCTATGCAAATTCCTGAAGACAAGGGTGTAATGAAGAGTACAATGAAGATTATGCCAAAGAGTATCAAGGTGCTTGCTCGTGATACCATTTTGAAGTATTGAGGTGAAAGTATGATTTATTCAATTAATCAGTGTCGAAAACTCGGATTGCAAGACTACCTTGTATGGATTTGTGAGATAAACAATGTAGACCTTCCTACTGATGAGGTTTACACGCTTGACGCTGGACGAATACACGATTGGGTCGAACTATGTTTGAACCCAGTTGAAGAAGTTGTAGAAGAAGTGGAGGTCAAGAGCGACCCAGTACCACCTGCACCTGCTGATACAAACCCATTCCCTACTGAACTACAGTACGATTCACTCACCGTAGCGGAACTCCGTGACCTATGCAAAGAGCGAGGTCTACCCGTATACGGTACAAAAGCCGAAATAGTTTTGCGATTAAAGCAGAACGATGAAGGTATTATTCCCGAAGAAGAACCCGATAGCCCTACCGAAGAGGTAGCCCTTGACGGTGATTCGGAAGCCCCTACCGAAGAGGTAGCCGCATCCAATGGAGAGGAAACAAATGAAACGGACAGTAATACAAGACAAGAGCCTATTGATGAGCAACCAAGTACCGAAGAAGCATGAAGTACAAATTGACCCTGACGACCCTTCGATGATTATCGAAGTATGGGTTAAAGAATTGACCTTTTTGGACATCCAAAAATCAGTCGAAAAACTTCTCAAAATCGGTAAAGATGGGAGCATTGGGCTTAATCTTGAAGGCTACTGGAAGTACGCTTTCTCACATTGGATTCAAAAAACAAATCCAAGTTTGACTGTTGATGATATGATGTCATTGACTGGATATGTTGGAGAACAAATGTCACAAATCTTGCCTAAACCTCAAGACATTGCGGAGCAAATGCAAGCGGGGTTTACGAAAGCGAGTCTTTGAGGATTCGCTCATTTTTAGAAAAAGGCGAAGTAGGGGGCGTGCAAGACATAAAGACACAATTTGAATTGTGGGCTTACATGGTTGCAAAGCACTACAGTATATCGCTACAAGAGGTGTATTCAATGAGTCCTGAAATGTTCAAGCAATCCATTGTTTGGGCGGGTGTTACCACTCAAATCCAAGGTGAAGAACAAGAAAAACGCATGGAAGAAATGAAGCGAAAAACAAAGTCAAACGGTAATGAATCTGTTTCGATAGACCATTATAAGAACTTCTTAGACATGGAGTGATTAGATGGCCGCACCTTTACTTGGAATGCTTGCTTCCGCAAGTGGATTGGTTTCTACTATTGGTACTGGTATTTCGAGTCTTGGAAAAATCATTGGTGACCTTGTAGGTGAAGTTTTTGGTTTGTTAAATCAATACGTAATACAACCACTCAAAGATTTTGGTTCTTCTATTTGGGACGGTATCACTGCCGCATGGGATTGGACAGTAGCCACTCTTGGTGCTCTTATGGGGTTGATAGGTGATTTCTTTTCATTTGTGTATGAGAGCGTACTTGTTCCGATAGGGGATATGTTCGTAACTGGTTACGATTGGACCGTAACGACCATAGGTGCTATCATAGGTTTCATAGGCGATATATGGGATTTCATAATGACTTATGTCATTGACCCCGGCATTTCTTTGTTTACTGCTGGTTGGAATGCTGGAAAAACATTAGTCGGATGGATAATTGATAGTGCAGTATCAATATGGAATTTCTTTAATGACAAGATAGTAAGCCCAACAGTATCTTTGTTTGGTATGGGATTCAATGCATTGAAAACTGGACTTGACTGGTGGTTAACGAGTGTTGGTATACTTTGGAACATCATAAACACAGTTATCATTAAACCAATCGGATTTATTTTTGGTGTTGGTTTCAACGCATTGAAAACTGGACTTGACTGGTGGTTAACGAGTGTTGGTATACTTTGGAACATCATAAACACAGTTATCATTAAACCAATTGCGTTTGTGTACGGTTTGGCATTGAGTGCCATAACCACCCTTTTTGATTGGTTTACAAGTACAATTTCAACAGTATGGAATTTCTTTGATTCTGTATTCATTACTCCGTTGATTAATTTTGGCTCAATAGTGTTGAGTGGTTTAATAGCAGGAAAAGATTGGTTCTTTAATGCTGTAAGCGATGCTTGGAACTTTGTGAACACTTACTTCCTTGGTCCAGTAGGTACTGGGATTGATTACCTTAGTGGTATAATTGATGATGTCGTGAGTAGTATTGAATGGGCTTTGGATGCAGGAAGTAACCTATTTGACGGTGCTGTAGGACTTATTCCCGGTTTTAGCGAAGGTGGCATTGCCACAGGTCCGTCAAGCGGTTACCCTGCTATGCTTCACGGTACAGAAGCCATTGTACCACTAAGTGGTGGACGTTCAATTCCTGTCGAAATCAACGGACCTACAGGCGGTGGTGGTAATACTTTCAACATTACAGTAAACGCAGGTGGTATTACCGACCGTACAGATAAGCGACAACTGGCACGAGAGATTGGTAACATGATTCAACAAGAAATGTCAAGAAGCATTGGCGGTACAACGATGCAGGGGCGATATTGATGAGTGGTAGTGCAGTAACCCCAATTCGCTTGGTAAGCCAAAACGGTAAATTCTACAACCTTAATTGTACTACACTGTCGATTGACGTAGACCGGAAAATATCAGCAATGCCTCTTCCTTTTATGGACAGTTATCGTGTCGCAATGGATTTAAACTTGACAAGTGCAATGATTACACTTGAAGGGTACATTACAGATGATGATGTCATTTCATTTAGCGATGGAACTGCTGCAAGTGCATCTGTTGATTTCGATGCTGTAGAAACTACAACTGGTAGCAGTACGACTGCAACTTTTGCGGATTTTATCGACTTGATGCTAAACAACAATAGCCCTGCTCCTTCGTCTTATCTTAACGACCATACCCATGACATTAATCGAAAGTTTGGCTTTGTAATTCAAGACGGTAACGGTGCTTTGAAAACTATTTTCTTTGGTGTTATTTCAGCACAGTACGCAACGCATAGTGCTGAAACTGATGCTTTTATTGTACAAATACACGATGGTTCATCCAAAAAGACTGACGCTCAAATAGCCGCCAATCTCAAAGCACTTGTTGATGCTTCAATAGCGGGAACAACTGCAAGTTTACAAACAGGAGAAAAAGGAACAGCGAATACAAGAGTGCTACTTACCTATTCAAATATACCTTCGGGTGTAACATATAGTAACAATAATTCTCCTTACATTCAAAGTCGAGTATGGAAATCAAACACTTTACCTACGCCTAAATTTACACAATTTAGCGGAGGCGAAGCAAACAGTAGTGAAACAGGAATGAGTGCTGGTGATATGGTACAACAATTGTACGGCATTATTGATAACTCAAACGATGAGTGGGATTATGCTGGTCTTTCCAACGTAGGTAAATCTGATTACATTACTGCTGTACAAATACCATTTTTGTCCAAAGTAGCGGCTGAAACAGGTGACAAATACTCTTCTCGATATTTCTTCCAAACAGCAGGTTACGATGTCGAAGATGGTGATTATCTTGGTGAATTTGATAGCATAGGAGGAGATAACCTACTACAAGAAGGTAGTATATTTGCAAAAGGTTCTGTAGCCGCAGGTACAACATATAGGGACGTGTATGGTGGTCGCACATTTACGGGTATCAAAGCCATCGTGGACAAAGCAACATTTGTTCAAGTAGGCGGTGAGCCAAACATATACCAATTTACAATCATTATGACCCCGATTAACACAACGTTTTGATGTGATACTATGGTTGCAATCGGAAGAACAAGTCACGCCTTTTTCTTTGATGGTGTGTCCGATTCGGTCATTATACCTCAAAGTGCTTTTAACAGCACTGGTGTAGAACGTAATGGTGTAAAAACGCCTATCTCAACACTATCCGATGTTGAACTGCAAAACAGCATAGGTAACATTTCATATGCTGATTTTCTTGTTGAGGCTTGGGTCATTCCCGATTGTGGCGGTATTATTGCAAAACGAGATGGGCAGTTTCAATTGGAATTAGGAACTGTCGATACACCCGGTCCAGCAACATTACAAATTACAATGGAAACGGCTGTTGGTGATAAGACAATTTTACTTACTTCCGCTTTTGATAAAACAACTCGATGGGATGGAGTCATTTATCCATCGCAAGAACATGGTGGAATACATGACTCATACAATCGTTTTGATACGTCAAATTATGGCGAAGCAAGTGGATTGAATTTCAAAAACAGACCATTGTACCACGTTGTTGCTTCTTATCGGCAAGGCAATCTTGAACTTTATGTTAATACAGATTTGGTTGCTTCAAAGAAAGTTCCTGAAGAATACCGAGTAAAACAAGTAGACGGGCATATTTTTGTTGGTGGTAAAGGCGGTGAGTTTCGTGGTGCTATCGAAAGTATACACTTTTCCAACAGCAAATCAGGTAACATCTTCCAACCTGATTTTCCTACGCTTGGTAACGCAAGCACTGGCTTGTATCGTTTTGAAGAACCACTCGACATCGTTGAAAAAGTCTATACAATGAATGCCGTGACAGCAGCAACTAACGGTTCAACAAAAACCATTACGATTGGGACGGCTGATGCACAAGAACTTATTGCTAAATTAACTGGTAAAGCATACGACAGCAGTAGCCCTATTGCAACCTTTACTGAATCACCGTATAGTATGGGTAATTACGAAGTTAATGATTTCTATTCTACACCCGGAACATTGGCAAAACTCTCAATAGCACACACACCTTACAATCTACTCATCAATGCGGGTTCGCTGAATCGTAACACATTCAAGCCAAATCAAAAACCACCTGAACGTGTGCGTTTGCATTCTATTGATGGGAGCAATGGAAACATCTCAATTTCAAGTATACACGTTGATTTTGTCAATGGGACAAGCGGATTGCGAGGCTTATTGCATTCAAGAACGGCTGACATTGACAATTATTTTGTTGTTGTTGGTGCTGATTTATTGATTGATAATGGCACAGGAAAGCCCTATCAGCCACCACATTACGGAACACAAATCTTTGATAGGACAGGACAGATGGTACTCGATGAGTCCAATACGGAGTCGCATGGCTTTGTGTACTCGTCAAGAATGGCTACAACTACCAGTGACCCCAAGAATCCTTACGCAGTTGTATGGCCTACTACACTTGACACATTGTTTCAGATTGGACACAGTGGAAGACATGCTCTTTCGCACATTACTGGACACGACTACATGCGAAGGTTACCAGTGCCAAATGATATGACCGTAGACCAACTCATGAGTGGAAGCAGTGACGTTGTTACGATGCGTTATGATTCTTCTCAACGAAACTTGAAAAACACATTGAGTATCAACAGCAATGTTGATGCATACTCTTCAAACATCAAAGGAAGAGTCAAAGATTTTGTCAATTCCAGTACTGTTGCGTCTATTGTAAACAACGGATTACCTGCATCAGTAAAGGAATTGATTGCTATTGGTGGTGCTGGATTCGATGTACGTCCATTTTTCCTCAAGGGACCGGTTCCAACTACGTATGAAGAAGAAAGCCGATTGTTCCATTTGCGACCTGAAAAAGAATCTCGAATTGCATTGCTCAAAGTACCAGCATTGCAATCTTCTCACAATCTTGCACCGTTTGTTGAAATTCATTACAATGCGATTGACCTAACAGGTGCAAGTATGGGGATTAACGGCCCTATGCTCATGGTTGAAAAAACCGTACCAGCAGGGTCTTTTGACTTAGGTAGCGGTACTCGTGTTATTGATGTTATTACGACTGACCTTGCAAATACTGTGCTGTATTCGGCAGGTGGGGTAATTGATTTTACAACTGGGTTTAAGGGTACAAATACCATTTTGTCTAAACCTCATGCCCTTGTTGGTGATACAACAGGCGGTAATGACAACGATTCTGAACTTGATTTTTCGACAACACCTGCTGTGTACACGCCTGTAAATGATGTCAATGCTGAACCCGCTACGCCCCCTAAAGCGGTAAACAAATCACACGTATCTTCAAGTCATGATTCGGTATA
>Ga0181415_1000033_pt1 | contig 32695 bp, 51 predicted proteins | sample 38SPOviralmetaG_FD_130140 | JGI IMG/M metagenome (GOLD analysis project Ga0181415, IMG submission 130140) | Marine viral communities from the oligotrophic San Pedro Time Series (SPOT) site, San Pedro Channel, CA, USA - 38 SPOT_SRF_2012-12-11 | ecosystem: Environmental > Aquatic > Marine > Strait...
AAAAAAAAGGCGGTGCCCCCCCCCATAAGGTACAAAAAAAAAAAAGGAACCACCAAAAGGGGGGGGGAGGGGGGGGGGGGGGGGGGGGGGGGGGGGGGTTGGGGGGTCATCTACTAATGCAGTAGGAAGCAAACTATAAATGAAAAAAGAAGCCCTAATTCAATCATCCTTTTGTACATACATGAAGTACACTTACCCTGATGTAAGATACTGTGCTAGTCTAGGTGGCATTAGAACATCTATGAAACAGGCTGTCTTAGCCAAGAAGACTGGCTATGTTAAAGGCTTTCCTGATATGCAAGTCTTAAAAGTTAACAGTAAATACGCTGGACTATTCCTAGAAATCAAAGCAGACAAAACTTGTTATCCATCTAAAGAACAAAAAGAATGGGTGGCATATCTTAATGAGGCTGGTTACTATGCTAAAGTAGTGAAGGGTCTTGAAGAATGTATGAATGTTCTTGATTGGTACATGAAAATAAAATAATTTTCTAAAAACTTTTTTAAAAAAATCCTGCCGAAACTGCCCTGAAACTGCTAGGTATTCTCTATACGCGCACACGCCCGCGCCCGCGCCCGCGCCCGCCTGTTTCCTATTGTAACACATTGATTGTCACTTGTTTAGAATCATTCTAATATAATATTTTCAACATTTGTTGCCGTATTGTTAAAAAAGATGTATATTTGTAGTATTAATAACTTAAAAAAAATAAAAAATTATGGAATATTTAAAAATTAAAGATTATGAAAATTTAGTGAATGAGTTTAGTTATGATACTGATATAAAACCAGAAATTTATAGAATATTAAAATATGATTATAATATCGAGCATTTAGGCATTAGTGAAGATAAAATATGCGATATGGTTTTTGCTATACAAGATAAAGTTTATAATATGTATCAAAATTTAAATAAAACTAAATAAATTTAAACTATAAAAAAATGACAAACTTGAAAACAATTCTAACAAGCGGTTGCGAAGTAGACGTGTCTAATTACGAGCACAAAACACTTCCAAACCGAGCAATTAAATTTAATAAACAAAATTACAAATTTAAAGACAAATAATATGGAAACAGAAACAATAAAAGATGGAGATGGGGTATTATGTTTAGATGATTATAATAATATGAAAGATGCAAGAGATTACTTTATGAAAAAGTATAATAATTTAAAGACAAATAATATGGAAACAGAAACAATAAAAGATGGAGATGGGGTATTATGTTTAGATGATTATAATAATATGAAAAATTTCAGAATAACAAATTTAAAGACAAACGTTAAACACTTTATGAACAAAAAAGAAAAAGATAATTTCATGGAAATTAACAATAAGAATAACTCTTATTATATAGCAAAAGAATTAAAACAGAATAAGACAAGCGAAAATTTACAAATATTATTATTTTGTTTTTTTGCTACTGCTTTAACTCTTACTTCTTTTTGCCTTTACTTACAATTGAATTATTAATAAATAAAAATTTTAAACAAATGGAAAACTACATACAAAACGACTTCAATAATCCAATCAATTACAACGAAGAGCCAAGATATTGCGAACTTTGCGACATTGAAGAGAATAAGACCTATTTTGTAGATAATACAAGCATCTGCGAAGATTGCTTTGAAGATACAAAAGATGAACCATATTTAACAACAGAAACTAAAGCGGACTAATTTAATAAATAATAAACAATGATATCAAAACAAAAAAGAAACTTAATTTATGAATTATCTTTCTGGATAATTCAAGAAGTAGAGCAAATCAATAATATTGACAAATTTACATCTTTAGAGAAAAAAACAAATATTACAACACTTTTACACATTGTTAAATCTTCTAAAGACTACACAAATAAACAAATAAAAGAATTGATAAAAGAATTGAAATATCAATTACCATTCTAAAAATAACTATAAAAAATCATAAATAATGAACTTACTTACTCAAAACGCAAAGATGAAGAAAACATCTTTAGAAAATAACGCTAAGATATTTAACTTTAGTATACCTGCATATAAAACAAAAAGCGGAAAATTGACATGTCCTTTTGCGGACTCATGCGTAAAATATTGCTATGCTCAAAAAGGCAATTATGTACGATTTCCAAAGATTCAAGAACTAATGGAAGAAAAATATGAAATAACAAAGCAATATAATTTTAATACTTTAATGAATGAAGAAATTAAAAAGAAACGTGCAACACATATAAGAATACACGATTCAGGTGATTTTTATTCTATTAAGTATCTAAGAAAATGGTTATTAATTGCAGAATATAACAAAGAGGTGATTTTTTATGCATATACTAAAAGCATAAAATTTTTTAAAGATTATGATATTAATTTGCCGAATAATTTCAAAGTAATATTTTCGGAAGGTTCAAAAAAAGATGAATTAATAAATACTTTGAAAGATAGGCACGCGCGTATTTTTAAGAGTGTCACAGAACTTTTAAGTGCTGGATATATTGACGCCTCAAATAATGATTTAAAAGCAATTACAGACAATAAAAAAGTTGGCTTAGTATATCACTAAAATAATATTAACTTAAATTTTAAAAAAATGAGCAGAGGAAACCTTCCCCTAACAAATTTTTCAGACTTTCAGTTATTTATTTTGTTAATATTATCTTTACTATTTTCTTGCTAAAAAGTACAGCAGTTAATTCTATAAATAACTAATTTTTAATAACTTAACTATAAAATGATAAAAAAATGGATAAAACAATAAACAGAGACAAAGCAAAAGAATTAATTAACAATTCTAAAGGTCGTATATTTTCGGCTACATTTACAAAGAAAGACTTTACAAAACGCTTAATCAATGCAAGAATAAAAGTAAACTATAAGCCAAAGACAAACAGAAGTAAACCATACGACCCAAGCAAATACAATTTATTATGTGTTTACGATATGTTAAAGAAAGGACACAGAATGATTAATTTGCAAACACTAAACACGCTAAGCATTAATAAAAAGAAGTACACAATACTATAAAACAACAGTAAATAAATACATTAAAGCCATCTCTAAAGATGGTTTTTTTGTTTCTAATATATACATACTATAAGCACATAAAACACGCTTAAAAGCATTTAAAATAACTCATTGATATTTAATTAATGCTTATTGATTTAAAATAAATTTGTTTTGTATTGATGGCAAATTCTTTTTTTTTATCCAGATTTGCAGTAAAAAAAGAGATATTTTATAAAAAAAATACATGATTTATAGAGATTTAACAAACTTTTTACCAGTTTTTGACAAACTTTTTACAGTTTTAATGTGTTATTTTGTGTTATGATTAGGACCGATTCCGTAAACCCAAAGCGGGAGTCGCCTTAATCACATACACCTCCACACACCAATATAAAGTTCAATTTTATAAAAGGTTTGTTTTATTTAAACATCTATTTTGGAAGTTGGTATATGCTTTGCGATATGAGCAATGATGTTTACTATAGGATGTGGCGATTATAAGGGTTTTTAGAGTTATATACATACTCTTATAAGAGACACGAAGGTAGTGTTTTAAAATTATAGTTTTGCATAATTTCTATACAATTTAGATAATGTTAACAATTGCTTGTTCAATTTTATATTGTTATTAGGAAATAAGAAAAGAAAGTTTTTGTATTTTGGCTGACTATATGGAAAAGAAGAAAAAGAAGTTAGGCGAAGAGGCGTTAAAGAAAAGACCTCAACTTGGTAAGATAGAAGAGAATTATAATAATACTCCAAAAGCATTGCAACCAAAAAATAATGAAGTAAGGCAGGTGGCAAAGATGACTAGGAAGTCACTTGCTTATGCTTTAGAAGGACAGCCAGTAAAGATTAAAATGGCACTTGATATATTATTTGATGAAGACCCTAGAGCATACATAGATGCAATAGCAAAACTAATGAACTACGCAATGCCTAAGTTACAATCAACGGAAATCAAAAAAGACACAGACACTAAAATAGAGATTAAATTAAATGAAGGTGCAACCCTTGATGATATTAAAAATCAAATTAGAGGTCTTGATGATGCGGAAGATATTGACTTTACTGAATTAGATGAAGAATGAAAATATTAAATTTATATTGTGGGATAGGGGGGAATAGGAAACTTTGGGGCGAAGAACATCAAATAACGGCAGTTGAATGTAATGAAAAGGTGGCAAACAAGTACAAAGAGTTATATCCTAAAGATAATATAGTAATAGCAGATGCACACGAATATTTGTTAGACCACTATAAAGAGTATGATTTTATTTGGAGTAGCCCTCCTTGTCAAAGTCATAGCACTACAAATTATTTTACTCAACACATAAGAAAAAGACCTGTTTATCCTTCAATGAAACTGTATGAAGAAATAATCTTTTTAGATAATTTTTATAAAGGAAAATATTGTGTAGAAAATGTTGTTAGTTATTACGAACCCCTTATAAAAGCACAGAAAATAGGCAGACATTATTTATGGTCTAATTTTTTTATTCCTGTAATAAAACAACCTAAAAGTGATATAGGGGGAATGAATCATAAGAGCGGCTACAATACAGCAAATAAAAAACCTTTAGAAGAAAGAAATGCAGTTAATTCTGAATTAGGATTGCACATATTAAACAGAGCAATTGGAATTGTATTAGACAATAACGTAAAACAAAGTAAACTGTTTTAATGACAAATAAAAAACTATTAAAGTTTGCACTTAATAAGAAACTTTGTGAGATGAGTTTCTATGAGTTCTTTAAACAGGCTTGGCACGTTGTAGAGCCATCAGTACCATTATCTACAAATTGGCATCATAAATATATTTGTGATATACTACAAGCAGAGTGCGAAAGGATAATAGCACAAAAGCCAAAAACAAAAGATATAATTATTAATGTTCCCTTTCGTAGCACCAAGTCACTTATAGTAACTGTTATGTTTCCAGTATGGGCTTGGATAAAATCACCAAAATTAAGATTTATAACTTCATCATATTCTGCAACACTATCTATTGAACTAGCAACTAAGTCAAGAGATATAATATTTAGCGATTGGTTTAAGAAAAGATGGGGAGATGTTTTTTTTATCAAGAAAGACCAAAACCTAAAAGAAAGATACGAGAATAATCATGTAGGTATGCGAAGGGCAACATCTGTTGGAGGTACTGTAACTGGTCAAGGGGGAGACTTTCTAATTGTTGATGACCCACTATCACCACAAATGGCAAACTCAACAACCGAAAGAGAAAATGCAAACGAATGGTATAGAACAACATTCTACTCAAGACTTAATCAAGCAGACATTGGAGTTAGAATAATTATTATGCAAAGAGTTCATGAAGATGACTTGAGTGGATTTTTGTTAGATAGAGAAACAAGACTTGGATATAAACATATATGTATTCCAGCAACAAATCATGATGGTAATATAAAACCAAAATCACTAGAAAAGTTTTATAATGAAGAAAGTGGTTTGTTTTGGGAAGATAGATTTAGCAAAAAAATATTAGAAGATTATAAAAGTGCTTTGGGAAGTTATGGCTATGCTGGTCAACTACAACAAACACCAACACCCCTAGATAGTGGTATGATACATAGAGATTGGTTTAAGATAGATAGATATAGAAAAGAAGAAGCAACAGTTAACTTTATTATAGACCCAGCATATACTGCTAATCAAAAGAATGACCCATCAGCACTACTAGCATATACATATACAGATAATAAATGGCAAATAGTAGATTGTGTCAATGTAAGAAAAGAATTTCCAGAATTAGTGAAGTTTATACCAGAATGGGTAAAGAAAAATGGATATACACCAAAAAGTAGAATATTTGTAGAACCAAAAGCATCTGGTAAATCTATTGTGCAGACATTAATTAGAGAAACAGGACTTAATGTAAAAGAAGATAAACCACCAACTAAAGATAAAGTAGCAAGAGTTAGTGATATTAGTGCCTCACTTGAGAGTGGTAGAGTTAGTTTGCTAAATGGCAAGTGGAATGAGGAGTTTCTTGAGCAATTAATTAAATTTCCATCAGCAAAACATGATGATATGGTAGATTGCTTAGTTATGGCTGTAAATAAGGAGATTTGGAGTGGAAACGGCAAGATAGTGTACTTCAGTTAATTTTTTTCAGTTTGTTTAAAAATTGTGAAATTATTTCATAGTATATTTACTATTTTTGGCTAGTTTTGAGTAATTATATAAAAATTATCAGAAAATTATGAAAAATATAGAGATGCTTTACTTAAACAGACAACATCAAGAAATTGTTGAGTGTCATATTAGTAAAATAAAAAAACTAATGTATTATGCTACTGAAAATGTTGGTAGTGGTAAATATAAAGGTTTTTTAGACATATTAAACTCTATATATTTATATTCTAATAATTTTTATTCTACTGTGCTAGACAGGAATGATGATGACAATGGAGTAGTCGCTGAGTTTTTGTTTTTGGTTCCAAATATGTGCTTTTATAGTGCAATTGGATTTTTAACTGCACTTAGAGATGGAGAAAATGATTCTGATATGAAGGATTATTTAGAGAAGGTTGGTGCTATTTCTGAAAATGCAACTGGAGAATTAGCAGATATACTAATAGATGAAGAGGAAAAGAAAGAAATTATAAAAAAGTTAGTGAATATTAAAACTAATCAAAACTAATAAATATGATACAAATTAAAATTCAAGAAGATTCTTACGATATTCCAACAGAATGGAAAGACATGACTGTTGAATATTGGTGTGGTTTATACTCAATTATCAATCAATACAACAAAAGAGATGAAGAAGGGAATGTAATTGAAGAAGAACACTCACAAGTACAGTCTTTAAAAATGAATAGAGATATTTTTATGTATTTGACTGGTCTAACACAAGTAGATATGGAAAAACTTGATGTTGATAGTGTAACTGCTGCTATAACTGCTTTTTCTGGTGCTTTAGAAGAATATAAGCCACAAGGAATAGATAGATTTGAATTTGAAGGCGAAACATACTTTTTTCCAAAAGAATTTTTAAAAAGAAACACTTTTGGCGATTATATTGAGTCAACACACTTAGAAAGCACAATAAAGATAATGAAACATGGAAGGTTTGATGTTTTACCAGAACAAATGGCAATACTTTGTAGAAAGGCAGGAGAAGAATATGATGATGATGTCATCCCTTCCAAAACAGATAGTTTTAAAAAATTAACAATGGACATCGTTTGGGAGTTCAGTTTTTTTTTGACAATGCAAAGCGTAAAATTAACAAGGACTTTCCAAATGTTTTTGGGGAAAACAGAGGAAGAAGTGGAGGAGGCAAAAATAGAGTTTCTACAGTTGGACTCTACAACAAGTTCATAAAACCATACGGATGGCTAAACAGTTTGTATATGGTTGCAGAAAAAGGAATATTTAGAGTGAATGGTGAAAACGACATAGATAGTGTGAAGAAAACAGATTTATATAAAGTCTTGACTTATTTAAGTTGGAATAGTGCTAAAAATGACTATGAAATTGCTGTTCAGGAAAAAATACACAATAAAAATAATATAACATTGTAATAATGGCAATAACAAGATTAACAGACTTAGTAACAGTATTTGAGAACAAATGGGTTTATGGAGATGTAAAATTTGGGTATGATGGTGATGTAAACCAAGACCACGACACAAAATACCCATTAATGCTCATAGAACCTCCAACATCAATAATGCCTGTAATTTATGAAGGAAGAGAAGAGTATGAATTTGAAATAAATTTCTATAATCTGTATCATCAGGCAGCACACTCAGTAGTTTCACTACAAAAAAGGTGGGACAACCTACAAGACTTGGCTAACGAGTGGCTAGACTTTATGTTAAAAAATTATCAAGACTCTACAGTAGAGGCTTATCTAAATGATGAGAGTATTGAGATTGAAAGAGTAAAAGATGTTGCTAATGACAAATTAGTTCAGATAAAACTAACATTTACAATGAGTGGATTTACTAAATGCTTTAGACCAACATCTAACTTCCCAACAGACTACTCAGACTTGGTTGGTTGGCTAAGTGCAGATAGTCTTGCTACATTTGATATACCAAACAAAAAAGTAAGTGCTTTAGGAGATAGAAGTGGTCATACAGTAAGTGCTAATGTTTTTCAATCAACTAAAACAAAACAACCATTAAGAATAGGTTATGATGGGATAAATGATAAAACATATCTTAATTTTAATGGCACTACAGATGTTTTAACTTCAGAAAGTTCTTTACAGATAACTGGTGATAGTTTTACTATTTTTGAAGTGAGTAAATTTGGAGATACAAGCGAAGTTATGTTTTCTTCTGCTCATGAAGGCACATCTTCAAATATTGATATAGGATTAGATGCTAATGATGATTTTAAGGTTATAAATTCTTATGGAGGACAAGAGATTACAATAACACTAGCATCTGGTACACAACTTAAAAACGAACCTCATATTGGTGTTGTTAGAAGAACTGGAGGAGACTCTACTGATGCTTTAAAAGTTTTGTATTACGATGCTAATAATCAAAAAACAAGCACATCAACAGCATCTGGTGTTGCAGCAACTTTTAATAGTGCTGTATTTCATATTGGGGCTAGAACAGCACAGGCTGAATTCCTTAGTGGTGAATTTAACGAATTGATAATTTACAATAGAGCATTGACAGATGTAGAGGTTAATGATATTGTTGGTTATCTAAATTATAAATATAAAATATACTAATATATTATGGCATATAAAGTAAGGTCGGCAGGTCTTTTAACAAGAGGGTTTCGCCCAAGAGCAAATGCAGGGACAACTTTAGCAGGTTCTTTCAATCAAGATGGGGCTATACAAAGAGCAAATATTTTAAAGAGTGTTTACGACCCTTTAAGGTATCAAATACAATGGCATCCATCTGGATATACAGAGGCAACAGAGCCAACAAAAGCAAATTATGACCCAAATAATGAATCAGGAGATTTAGTGAGTGTTATTTTTGAGGTCAGAGTAAGGGCTACTCATAATGATAGTTATAGGACATTAGCAACTATTAGAAAGCAAAGAGATATAATTAATAAAAAATATGATGACCAAACTCCAGCAACTGGTCATAGGTTTACTGTTGATGTAAGTCGTTTAGTTCAAAATGAACTTTCATACAGTCTTTGCCCTATAAACAAAGGAACTTGGCAGTCCAGAGGAGCAACTTCAATAAGTGATGAAAATCATGATTTTTATGGAGGGATGAATGGAGGTGCTGTAATGCAAGATAATGTTCTTGGTAATAATGGTGCTGTGGGAAATAGTATAAGCAATTATAATGTTTCTCATAATGGAACTTGTGTACAGTTAAGTGTTGTATGCACTTTTGAAATACTAAATGGAGATGGAGAGATTGTTTTAGCAGATGGCACTGCATCAAAAACCTTTGATGAGTTAAGTATTATAAATTCTGTAAATCATTTTGAAAGAGATGACACATACTATTTTGGGAAAAATTCTATTGGGTATGCTATAGATGAATATTCAGGTTCTAGTCTTTTATACGATACTGACTTTCTAAGTAGGTGTCCAAATAGTTATTTTACTGAACCATCTTCTCCTTTTATGAAACCAGTAAGAATAGATGAACAGGCTGAGTTTTTACAGTTTTATATACGAAATACAACATGGAGAAATATAAACTCAAGTGCTGACCCTGATGGTGTTGGTGCTATGGGTTTAAAAATAACTACTTATGATGCTAGTGGAGTTGAAAATACATTTTACATGAGAGATTTTGAAGAAAATCTACAAAGACATAATTCTGCTGGTAATGTAAGTTATTTTAATGATGACCAAGACTTTATGTTTATTCAAAATATCTCTCCATATTACATTAACAATACTACTAACCTTATAGGAGCAAGTAAGGCTAGTCATACATCACAGACATTCCCTTATTGGAACGCTTATACTGGTAGCAAAATAACAGCCAATACTCTTTACTACAGAGTTGAATGTGTTAAAATTGCGTTTTTTTCTCCATTTAACGAAAGAAGAGCAACAAGATATAGATATTATGTTATAGATAGAGAAGATGCAAAAGCACCTTATGAATTTGTTAGATTTCATTGGTTAAACTCTTTAGGAGGTATTGATAGTTATACAGCAAAAAGAGATGTTGTGGAGGCACTAACAGTAAGTAGAGAGACTGTTGAAAGAAAAAGTGTAGACAGAACTTTTATGCAGTCTCCTTATAGCGTATCTAATAATGGACAGTACATTTCTGATACAATGAGAGGGGGAGACATATACAAAGGAGGTAGAGAGGTGATAAATGTAAATGCAGAGAAAACTAGAAGTGTATATACAGAACCTTTAAACACTCAAATGTCAAAGTGGCTGCAAGAAATATTTTTATCTCCTAATGTTTGGATAGAAATGGACACAGAAGCAACCCAAAGACCTAATCATATAAATCCATATTTACGACCTTCTACTAAGGGATATATTCCTGTAATCATAACAAATAGTGATGTTGAAACTGTTAATCAGGAAGCAGGATTAGTTAAATTTAATATTGAATATACTTTAGCACATAAAGTATTAACACAAAGAAATTAATATATGTCAGTAAAGATAGAGGTATTAGATTACAAATATATAAAAACTAATCAATTAACTTGGAGCAATGATTCTATAAGTGGTTGGAATAATGGAACAGGTATTACATCAGTAATTAATTCAGCAGGAAGTAATGGTGTTTATATATCATCTACAGCAGGAGTTTCTTCATCTGATTCGGCTTTTGGTTCTGATAATATAAATCTTAATAACAACCATTCTTATACTATTTCATATAAGTGTAGTTTTTTAGACAATAATGGTCTATCCCCTTCACGCTTTTATATTAGGGGTCTAGGTGGTGGTGGTACTGCCTACAGACCAATTGGTGTTCATGATATTACAGTTTCAAATAGGAGATACACATTTACAATGGATGCTTCTCAAAACAACAATTCTGGTGTAGTAGATGTTTATTTTGAAATGACTAATGGTGACCAAGCAAAGAAAGATATAAAAATAAAGGATGTAAAACTTATAAATAACACTTTAAATACTGATATTGATTTGACTCAAAGTATAATTGGAGAACTTGATGTTGCTGACCATTCAGAATTTCCCCTTGCTTTAACTTTTCAAATATCAGAGATACAAAAAGTAACTTCAACAACTGGAGATTATAGTAAATCTTTTAAAATACCTGCAACTAAGAACAATAATAAAATATTAAATAACATATACATTCCAAACATAAAAAGAGATAGCACTGCAGCAGAAAACAAAAAATGCAGGATAACTATAGGTAATTTATTTTCATTAACAGGAGTCATTAAGGTTACTGGTATAGGAGGTTATGGAGAAGATTCTTCTTATTATGAGTGTGTTTTTTATGGCAACAATCTTGGTTGGGCTAATGGAATAGCAGAAAAAACTCTTCATGATATAGAGTGGGGTAGTGCTGCAGAAAATTTACTTTACAATAAAGGACAGATTACTAATACTTGGAATGATGTAAATTATCAATCTTCCACATCTCCAATAGTTTATCCATTAACATCTTATGGGGACTTCAATCCTGATGGAACAGAAGGAACAGTACAACTGTTAGAAGATTTTAATACTATAATGGGGTCAGGCTCTTCAACTGCTTATTATGGATATGATAATAATGGTTATTGGATTAACTCATTACCTCCAGTACCAGACTGGCGACCAGCAATTTGGGTAAAAGAAACATTAGAAAAAATATTCTCTCAAACAAATAATGGTTCATATAAAATAGTTTCAGAATTTATGGATAGCGATATGTTTAAACAGTTAGTGTGGTTATTGCCAAACTTTGTTTATAACGACCCAGAAACAATAAGTAATAACAATAGTCTTATTAGCAGATTTTTAAATGGAGAAACTCTTACAACGAACTCAATAGCAGGTGTTACAGTTACAGATTCTGGTATTTTTAGGATGTTAGTAAACAATATATCATTTGCAGATGGAGTTAATTTTACAATAGGTAGTTCTAGGCAAACATTAGACTTAACAAGCGATAATTTACAAGTAGTATTAGATGAACAAAATGCTGTAGACCTTTCTAATAATTATGTTTCTATAAAAAAACATGGCTACTATAATGTAAAACTAGATGATTTTCAAGTTAAAGTGGCAAGAGCCTTTGCTCAAACTGCCTCTATAATGAATCTTGTTAAAGTTAAGGTTGTTTTAAATTTTGAGGTTTTGACACATTTACAGAGTAACTTTAAGATAATTGATTCTAAACAAATAGAAATAGAAACAAAAAACTCTTCAGGCAATTATCAGACAACAACTTCTCAGCCTATTTTTAGTGGCTACAAAGATTTTGAAACTTTAGAACTTAGGAGATATTTTAATGAAGGAGACAGGGTAAGAATTTCAGTAGGAGTGCAAATACTTGAAAAAGGTGCAACAACACCATCAACTCAGGATTTTGCAGTATATCTTTTTTTTAGGAGAAATCCTATAAATACTGCTAGTTTTGAAATGAAACTTGAAGGAAAAAGAGTTGAATACGGGCAGACTTATAATTTAAAAGATGTTATTGCCCCTAAATACACTCAGATAGACTTTGTAAAAGGGATTGCACACGCATTTAATCTTAAAATGACAACAGATGATGTAAGTAAAACTATCACAATAGAACCTGCAACTACTTTTTATAAGCCTTTTGGAGATGCAATAGATTGGACACACAAACTAGACAGGTCAAAAGAAATACAAGACAAGTTTTTAAAAACAAATTTAAAAAGAGACCTTATATTTAAGTATAAGAGTGATGATAATGATGCGACAGTTAAACATAGAGGAAACTTGTATTTTGATGGAGTGCATGATGAGTACCCTTATAGAGAAACTTTGTCAAGTGCCTTTGAAAAAGGGGAAAGTGTTTTTGAAAACCCATTCTTTGCTGGTACTTATAATGCTAGAGACAGAGATTCATCAAGAGGGAATATAGGTAACCCCCCTTATTCTGCTCTTTTGCTAACAGCAAACACAGGTTCTTGGACTACTCTAAGACCAGATAAAGGATATGAGTTCTTACCAAGACTTTTATATTGGAATAAATACTCTCCTGCAATAACAGTGACCTCTGGAAGACAGGCTTTTTTTCAGTTTGGTAATGGTATAGGTCAGATTAGAGCAGGAGGCAATGCACCATCAAACAGTTTTAGTATTTATCCTCAAGCAACATCTTACGACAGAGAAAAATCATCAAGCCCAGTATTATCTTATGGTAATGTAAATGTAGCAGAATATGATGACCAAACAAAAACACAAGCCAGTCCTCAACCAGTAAAAGGACTTTACGAGACTTACTATAAGCCAATTTTTGAAATGTTTAAATATTCTCCAAGATTAAGAACTGTATATATTGATTTAAAAGTGACTGATGTTGTTAACTTAAACTTTAGAAAATTAATACACATTGATGGTGTTTACTGGATATTAAATAAAATAGTTGATTATATGCCTCATAAAAATCAACCAACACAAGTTGAATTAGTTGAATGGGTAGAGTTAGGTTCTAGTTTTGCAGCATCATTGCCTCAAATTGGTTCTGGAGTGATTGGAGGGCTTTACGAAGATGAAAATCTAACTGTATCTAATGAATTAAATAATAGAAATCTAGGTCTATAATATATGTCAAACAATAATCAAATAACGGGAGGTGGTATAGCACAATTAAGTGGATTAGAAGTTTTTGCTAGTAATACAGTATATGGTGATGAGGTTGTAGGATTTGGAAATCCTTTGTTTTCAAGCAACATTGATAGTGCGACAGATGTAGGCACAGAAGAAGCAGATGCTCCATTAAATGCAGTTCAAACAACTTTTACTGCAGGGTTTACTTCAAATATATGGTATAAATATCACACATCAGGAACAGTATATACAGCCATAGATGCTCCTGATATAAGTGGTAATTATGCTAGATTTAAAGGTCATAAAGATGGTGGTACTGTTTCTTTTGCTGGAATATATCAAAAGTTGTCTGGACTAATAATTGGAGAGGAGTATTTTATCACTATAGTTGTGCCTCATGGCACTGTGGCTGGTACTATTAGAGTTAAAAGGTATCAAGCGGCAGGTGGTAGTGTTGTTGACTCAGGAGATTCTATATCTTTTACAATGCCTTACGCTACAAGCATATTGACTGGCAGTTTTATAGCATCTACAGCAAGTGACATTATTCTTATAGATTATACAACAGAAACAGCAAGTGAAATTGCTCAATTTATATATTCAATATCAATTAAGAGCAAAGAAGAATACTTAGTTCCTGTCTACGCTGAAGATGTGTATGGTAACGCACACAAGATATTAAGAAGAAATACAGGTAATCCAGTACTTAACACATAATGAAGATATTTAAACATACAAATATAACTTTAAGAGAAGTAGGCGATATGCTTAAAAAAGGGCTGCAAGATGAACTTAAAGCACAAAAGCATAATGCTACAGGTAGATTAAGCAGAGGTCTTAAATATAATGTGATAAAAAAGGGTATGAGTATTTTAAATGTAACCTCATCTGTTGATTATTGGAAAGCAGTTAACAATCCTAAGTTTGCTAAAAAACCCAATCTAACTGCAATTCAGTCTTGGGTTAGAGCAAAAGGTTTGCCAGAAAACTCAGTATATCCTATATGGAGAAAATTATTTGGAAATACTAAAAGAAATATAAAAGGATTTTATGGTCAGCCTTATGTTAGGTTTACAGAAGGTAACAATATGAGAAGGACAAATTTTGCAGGTTATACTGCAGATAAATTTAGTAAAAAAGTAGCAGATAAATTAGCACCATCTATTGGTGTAGATGTAGCAAATATGATAGCAAAACAAATTAAAAAGAATAATCCAAAAACAAATATCACTAAGGCATTTTAATATATAAAGATATGGCAAATACAGAGAAGATAGTAGTACAGGTAGTCGTACAAGGAGAAAAAGATTTACAAAGATTAGAAAAAAGAACTGGAACTACAACTAAGAGTTTTGGAAGGATGACTGCTGGAATCTTAGGTGCTGTTGCTGCTTTCAGACAAATCACTTCAACAGTGTCTAACGCTATTAGAAGTTTTAGAGAATTTGAATTTCAAATGGCGAAAGTTAGAGCAGTAACTGGTGCAAGTGAAAAAGATTTTGGGGACTTAAATAAAACTGCACAACAATTAGGTAGAAGTACATTCTTTACCGCACAACAAGTTGCAGAGTTACAAACTAATTTTGGTAAATTAGGATTTTCAACTAAAGAGATATTAGAGGCTCAAGAAGCCACTTTATTACTAGCAACAGCAACAGATGTTGATTTAGGTAGAGCAGCAATAGTAGCAGGTGCTGCGGTAAGAGGTTTTGCTTTAGATGCTAGTGAAACAGGTAGAGTGGTAGATGTGATGGCAAAAGCATTTACATCTTCTGCTTTAGATATAGAAAAGTTTCAAACATCTATGACCAAAGTTGCACCTATTGCAGCAAGTGCAGGAATTAGTTTAGAGGCTACTACTGCTGTTATGGGTGCATTAACAGATGCAGGTATTGAAGCATCTATTGCAGGTACATCTTTAAGGAATATATTTTTAAAAATGCAAGACCCCTCATCAGACCTCTCTAAGTTTTTAGGGTTTACTGTTCATAGTGCGGATGATTTGCAAATAGCATTAAACAAACTAAATGATGCAGGTCTTTCAAATGCAGATATAATGGAGTTAGTTGATTTAAGGCAGGTTGCTGCTTTCAATCAAATGATTATAGGTTCAGATAGAATATTTAAATTAACAAATGAATTAGATAGAGCAAATGGAAGTGCAGAAGAAATGTCTGATATTATTGGTGATACTTTAGAGGGTGATTTTAAACGATTTAGGTCAGCAACGCAAGGTCTATCTATTGTGCTTGTAGACAAATTAGGAGGTGGACTTAGAAGAATTATACGAAATTTAACTTCATTATTTAATAAATTAACAGACAACTCAGATGCAACCGCTAAGTGGATTACAAACATAGTAAACATAATTAAGTTTATTGGGTTATACAGATTAGGAGTGTTGGCTGCAACAAAAGCAACTGCCGCTTGGAGAATAGCAACAACTGCACTTAACACACAATTAACAATAACTAGGGGTGCAATGGCTAGAACAGGAGTTGGACTACTCGCTGTTTTATTAGGTGAATTAGGTTTTAGGTACTTAAGTGCATCAGAGGATGGTGAAGATTTTAATAAAACATTAGAAAAAACAAATGATGAAGTAGAAAGACAATTAAAATTATCTAACAAAGCATCACAATCTCAAGGTTTAATAGGGGGTGTAAAGGGACTTGAAGATGAAAAAGATGCGTTTGCAGAAGATGAAAAACTTTTACAAAATCATTTTACTGAGGAAATGTCTTTATTAAAAAATCAACTTATTAATCAACAGATAACACAAGATGAATTTGATGAATTAGCATTTACCAAAGAACAATTACATTTGGCTAATATGTTAGGTTTATACCAAAGGTTTGGTAATGATACCGCAGACCTAAATGCTCAGATATTAGATAATGAAATAGATAGAATTAAGCAAGTAGCAGATGCACAGGTAGAGTCTTTCAGACAACAACAAGACATAAAGCAACAACAATTAGATTTAGCGGTTCAAGCAGCAGATGCAATTTTTACAATAGAGGCAAGAAATATAGACAGACAAGCCGAGAGAGATAAAAAATTGTTAGAGGAAAGAAAAGAAGCAGGACTTATAACTCAAGAAGAATATGAAGCAGGAGTAGAAAGAATATCAAGAAAGGCTTTTGAAGAAAAGAAAAAGTTTGCACTATTAGAAATTCTAGTTGAAACTGCTGCTGCTGTTGCTAAAATAAAAATACAAGCAGCAATATTAGCATCTAATCCATTCACACTAGCCGCAGCACCAATAGCATTAGCACAAATACCTTTTGCCATAGGTGCAGGTGTTATACAGGCAGCAGTAATACAGGCACAAAAATATGCAAATGGCGGAATGATTGAAGAGTTTGCCAATGGTGGTATGGTTCATGGTAGGTCACACGCACAGGGAGGTGAGAAGTTTGCAGTAGGAGGAAGAGTAGTTGAATTAGAAGGCGGTGAGGCTGTTATAAATAAAAGAAGCACATCAATGTTTAGAAATCAATTATCAGCAATGAACGCTGCAGGTGGTGGTGTTAAGTTTGCAGATGGAGGGATGCTTAATCAACCTCAATTTAGCCAACAGCAATTCAATGCTATAGGACAAAATCAAATGATGGGGGCTATGGGTGGGCAGAATAAAGTAGTAGTAGTTGAGGCTGACATTACAAATAGTCAAAATGCAGTAAATGTGATACAATCAGACGCAAGAATATAATGAAATCAGAAGAGTTTAAAATATATGCAATTTATTTTACTCTTATAATAATAATATTAACTTTAGGAATACTAACAAATGTTTGTTGACAAAAAAACCAAATTAGAAAGATTAGATATATGTAAAAGTTGTAGTTTTTACCGAAACTTTATGTTACTTAAAAGACCAAAGATAAAATGGGGAGCAAGGTGTGCTGATTGCAAATGCTTCCTAGATGCAAAAACTGCTTTAACAAAAGAGTTCTTTGGTAAGTGTCCACAAAATAAATGGTAAAAAAATCACTATGAATTTTAAAGAAATCGCTGAAAATTACAGTAAAACAAAAAGAAGAATGATGACAGAGGCTGTTATCAAAAATCAAAAACACACAAGAAACTTTACAACTTATCATTCTGAATCATTGAACATAATGTTTGCAGAGTGGCATTTAATGTTTCCTGCACAAAAGCAAGATATAAATTGCACTTCTTGCAGAAAAGCAATATGTAAATTTTGGGAAACAATGGTTGATGAATGGATTGAAATAGAAAGCACTCCTAAAAAAACAACTAAAAAATCTAATGGCTCAAAAAAAACAAAAGCAAAGACAAAATAAAGTAGATGTAGTTTTTGACTTTATTGAAATTCTTGGTACTGAGTTAGAAAAAAGATTTGGAGACTCTCCAACTTGTAAAGATATGGTTAGACATCTTGTTGAGAAGGGTATTGTAGAACCTAAAAGACTTAGAAACTATATGGTTATTGTAGATTTTGACAGAATGTTGACCACTAATAAAGGCAGCAGAACACACACTTGGATGGATTTATCTATTAAATACGATATAAGCGAGAGTCAATCACAAAATATAGTTTACAAAGAAAGAAAAAAGGCTGCTCCTTGTAATAATGTCACATATTAAAAGTTTTGTAAGAAAATAAGGTAAATAAACTTTACTTTAATTATATTTTTGCCTCTATGACAGAAAAATGGTATAACATTCAAAATAAAGCATCAGATGTTACTGATGTATATATCTTTGATGAAATAGGAACTTATGGTGTAACTGCACAAGAGTTTATAAATGACATTAAAGGTTTAAAAGATATGCCGATCAACTTACGCATTAACAGTTTGGGTGGTGATGTATTTGATGGTATGGCAATGTACAATGTAATCAAAAGGAGAGAGGCTAAGACTACAGTTTATATTGAGGGGATAGCAGCGAGTATTGCTACTATTATTGCTCTTGGTGCAGATGAGGTTGTTATGGCAGAAAATTCTTTGTTTATGATACATAACGCTTGGGGAGGTACAATGGGTGAGGCTAAAGATATGAGAAAAACAGCAGAAACTCTTGATAAAATCTCAAGTGAACTGACAGACATTTATAGAAAAAAGACAGGATTATCTAATGATGTTCTTGCTGAAATGATGGATGAGGAAACTTGGTTAAATGCTCAAGAAGCGTATGAACTTGGTTTTATTGACACTATCTCTGATTCTATTAAAGTCGCTGCTAAGTATGATGTGTCTAAGTTTAAAAACATCACACAAGAAGAAATACAAAATAAATTAAGTATTAATATAAATAACAAAAAAATGACTAATGAGTTAAAAGAATGGTTTAACAACAAAGTTGAAGAAATTGTTGCTACTGTAAAAGGTGATGTAAAAGTTTCAAAAGATGTTGCTGAAGAAACTATGATAACTGTTAACTTAGGTGATAATGATGATATAAAAAACAAAATTTCAGAATTTGAGTCTAACAATATAGAGTTGTCAAGCAAAATCACTTCATTGGAAGAAGAGTTAGCGACTGCAAAAGGAACTAATGAAACTTTAACTAGCGAAGTAGAAGCGTTAAACGCTAAAATCAACAAAGCAGATGCTAAAGGTACTGAAATTGAAACTGAAGCAGACCCTGCAGTAGTTGAAAACAAAAAAGAAGATGCTAATGCAGGTTTTTACAATGCAATGGCTGAAAGAATTAGAAATAAATTTAATAACTAAAAAATAAAAAAAAATGGCAAATGTAGCAACAAATAGTATTGCAGCAACTTATAGTGGTGCAAACTTAAATGAAATATTTTACGAGCCAGTATTTAGAAGTGATGACATTATGCGTAACTATAGAGTTATCCCTAATGTTAAACATAAAATGAATGTTTACACTTCTGCTGCTCTAACAAAAATAGTAAGAAAACAAGCAGCGTGTAATGCTGCTGAAGCAGGAACTTTTAATGTAGATGACAAAGTGTTAACAGCAGGAAGAATGAGAGTTGCTTTATCACAATGTACTGATCAGTTTTACGGAACTTACATTGAGGAAATGTATAGAAGTGGTGTAGATGTAAATAATATTGAAGGAACTCAATTAGCAGATGCGATTGTAAATCGTGCTGTAAATGGTATTGCACAAGATGTTGTAAGATTAGCATGGGGTGGCGACACTGCAAGTGGTTCATCAGATTACAACCAAATGGATGGATGGATGAAATTAATGGGTTCAGGAACTCCATTATCATCAAGAACTGAGTTAAGTGCAGTAGCACCTACAGCACCTACAGCAGCAGAAGCACTTTCTCTTTTAAGAACTATGTATGACTCTGCACCAGCAGCATTACAACAAGTTCCTGCAGGAGACAAGAAGATATTTGTATCTCCTAAGACTTACAATGCTTACTTAGAAAACCTAGAAGGAACTTCTGCAGACTTAGCAATTACTAATCAACAAGATGGTGTATTAGTAGTTAAGTTTAGAGGTGTTGAATTAGTACCTATGTACGAGTGGGATACTATTTTAGCAGACACAGACCCAGCAATGTTCCTAAGAGGTGGTGTTAATGGAACGGAAGGTGCTTGTTACTGTGCAGTTGAGAACTTAATTATAGGTTCTGATGTTACTGACCCAGAAGGCTCTTTCAAAGTATTCTATGATGATTTAGAAGAAAAAATGTTCTTCAGAGGTTACTTCAAGTTAGGTGTACAATTCTTGTACCCTTCACTTGTTCAATGGGGAATCTTCTACTAAACAATAATGTAATAACAGAGGGGAGGCTAGTCCTCCTCTCTTAATTACTTTTTAATAATTAATAAAATAATAATAAAATGGCAATAGATACTGGTATAGGGGTGGATTGTACAGCCCTACAAAGCACAGGCGGAATAAAGCAAATATGCTTAAGAAGTTTTGCTGCTGATGATGTTGTTACTTATAGTAATGCTGCAGGTAAGCATGATGTAACAAAAATCACTAGTGGGGGTGGTTCAACAGCAAATTGGTTTGTTTTTGAATTTAAAAATGAAACTGCTGCATTAACCATAAACGCAACTAAAGAAAATGGCTCAACAGCATTTGAGTGTGGTGTTAATTTTATGATACCTCAAATAAACAATTCTAGGATGCACGAATTACAAGCAATGCTTAATACTTGTATGATGGCAATAATTGTAACTACAAATGATGAAAAATTAGTTGTAGGGTTAAGTGAAAAATATGCAAATGAGGATGTTCCTTCTAAAAACCAAACTTTCTTAAATTTAGCAAGTATGGAGGGGGGTACAGGTGCTGCTTATTCTGATGAGAATGGTATAACTGTTAACTTAATGGCTAGACAATTTGAACTTCCAAGACAATATGACCCAGCAACTGGTGCAGGTCTTGTAGTTGACACATCTGCTTTAACAGCAACAACAACATAATAAATAAATATATACTAATAGGTTGGTATTTTATCGTAAAATGTTTTAAACGTAACCCTATTAATATATTTTTTTAATAATGTGTGATTGCTCAAATAATATTGTAGATTTATCACACTTAAAAATTTATACAATTATGGCAAAATATAAAGCGTTAAAAAGAGTAACAATTTATCATGGAACTAATGGTGTTATAAGAACAGCATCAGCAACGCAAGAAGAATTAGCGTATGCTTATGAAGATTTAGGGGCGACTGATTTAATAGAAAAATTATCAACTACAAAAACTAAAGATGAGCCAAAGAAAGCAAACAAGGACAAAAAGTCAGGTAAAAAATCTTCAAACAAAAAAGACTAATACTTTTGAGTTTGGTGTTTTTAATTTAGCAATACCTGAACATATTGAAGAACCACAAGACTTATCAAAGGTAAGAACTAAGTTCATTCCTTTTGGTACTAATAATTTATTCCCTCAATACTTAGCAGAATTAAAGCGTAAATCTTCTACTCATAGAAGTGTTTTGGCTCAGAAGGCAGTTTTTACAAGTGGTGCTAAGTTTGTTACGAGTAATGAAGATGTAAAAGAATATATAAAAGATGTAAATGCAGATGGAGAATCTTTAAGAGAGGTTTTCAAGAAATTAGCAGATGATTATTACACTTTTGGAAATGCTTACTTAGAAGGAGTTTTATATGATGGTGGACTAAACCTATATCATATTGATGCAACTACTGTTAGAGCATCTAAAAACAAGAAAGAAGTGTATGTACACCCAGACTGGGCAAAGTACAACACTATGAAAGACAAGTTATCTATTATTCCTCTTTACCCAAGAGTTAGAGGTAGTAGATTTGTAGTTCAATTTAAAGATTATGAGCCTACATTCCAATTCTATGGTTTACCAGATTATGTTGCTGCATTAGAGCATATTGCAGTTGATTATGAAATTGGAAAATGGAATCACACAAAATTTAAAAATGGCTTCCAACCTTCAGCAATCGTTGAGATTAATGGAGATATGGGAGAAGAAGAAGCAAAGAAATTAGTAAGAGAAGCACAAAAGAGGTTTGTTGGAGATGGGAATAATGGCAAGATAATGTTTATCGTTAAGAATGGGGACTCAGCACAGGCTAATGTTCAGATTATAAAAGATGACCAAGAAGGTAGTTGGATAGACTTACAACGTATTACTGACCAGAATATTGTAACTGCACATAGATGGCAGCCATCATTAAGTGGTTTAGTAAGTTCTGGTAAAATGAATAATACAGGTAGTGAGATTAGAATTGCTTATGACTTAGCAATGACTACTGTAATTAAAGACACTTCTGATTTATTATTAAATGGAATTAGAACGGTTCTATATAAAGAGTTAGGTTTCTTGCCAGAGGAATTAGTTATTCATTATGAACCACCAATTAGTTTTGCTACTCAGATTGACCCTAAGCAGATACTTACTATTAACGAGCAAAGAAGAATGTTAGATGAGGATTTACCAATGCTTGAAGAGGGTAATATGTTCTTGACTGATAGAGAGCAGATTATTGTTACTAGAGATGATGATGCAGATGGTAAAGGAGATGATGATGCAGGAGATTTGCAAGTAACTGAAATTAATAGCGAAACACAAGAATAAATATGGCAAACGTAAACAAATACAATCCTTTAGTAACAGGGGCAGAAGTTATAAGTAATAGTTTTACTAATGCTAATACAGACCCTTATTTAATATCTGACAATACTATATTGCTTTCTGAGTTAGCACATCTAAAATCAGCAATAGGCAATAAGTTTTATGAAGAAATAAAAACACAACATCATGCTGGAACTTTAACTACAGCAAATCAAACCTTAATGGATGATTTCTTGGTAAGATGTTTATGTTGGTTTGTTAGATTTGAGGTTATAAATGAGGTGCAAAGCAATAGTGGTAGTGCTGGTATCGTTCATAATGTTGATGAGTTTGCTACTATTATAGACCCAGCAGAATTAAATGCTTATAAGCAAGATACTTACAGAAAGGCTGAAATATATTTAAAAGATATGTTAGATTATATGAATGATGATGACCAAAATGGTTTATATCCTACTTATGAATCTAATAAGCCTTGTAACAATAACACTTATAAGAATCATGGAATAATAATGTATGACAGTATATATTCAAGACCAACTAGAAATTATGATAGTTGGAAGAATTTCTGTCCTTGTGATGATTGTTAAAAAAAATATATAAATGGCTGCAAACGAACATAAAAATTTAAGTGATGCAAATAGGCATAATCCATTAGGATTTGAAATTGCTACTAATGAAACAGTTTTAAGTAAATCTATTGGTAGTGGCTCAACAGATACTGATGGAACTTTATCTTGGCAGTCTAAGGCTGTTATGGGCGTTTCTCAGTATAAGATGCAAGGGTATTGTGTTAGTGGGACTGCTAATTACAAATACGGAGAGGACTTGCAAGACACTAAATCTCCTTATGAAATGACAGATGATTATGGTACTAGTGTTGTTGCAGATGGTAGTTTAAACCCAAGTAATATATTTAGAATAGGTCAAGGAATTGTAGTGCCAGAAGTATCAAAAGTTGTCCTTATAAAAGGTCACTTGTCATGTAATAGTACTAATGCTGTTACTCTTGCGATTTGTAAGGGAATTCCAAATCCAAGCAGTACCAGTGCTATTGTGCCTACAGTTATTGATGAGATAATAGTTACTTCAAGTGATGGTAGTAACCAAACGCTAATGGCTATAGCAGAAACAACTATAACTGGGGCAGATATATTAGCAGGAGATATTATATTTCCAATGATTAGACAAAATGCAAGTACAGGCTCTACTATATATTTTAATGTAACAATACAAACTACAACTTTCTAATGACAACAAAAGAAGAGTTAATAGCAATGAAAAAAGACATCACAACTATAAATGATAAGATAGATAATTTAGATGGAAAATTAGATATGCTCACAGATAAACTATTAAACCCAGACACAGGGGTGACTGCTAGAGTTAATAGAAACACATCTATGAGAAAAGTTTTAGTAAAAGCAATGTGGGTTATTTATACTATAACTTTAGGGGCGATAATAAAAATATTTACAGAATAAAATAAAATAAAAAGATATGGCAACAACAGTAACTCCAGCAAATTTAACAGTAACAATAACAGAACAATACACTCTTAATAATGTTGCTTATGGAAATACAATCAATAAAACTTTCACAACGAATGGCGAGATTTATCAAAGAGTAATGGCTGTAAAACAATCTGAGATAACCTCACTTATAGATTTTGGCACGGCAGATGGTAGAGGAACAGTAGATAAAAGTAATTACACTTATTTTAGAATAACAAATTTAGATGATACTAATTTCTTAACACTACATATCACTACAGGAGACACTTTCTTTTATAAAATAAAAGCAGGAGAAAGTATATTATTAATGGATAATGAAATGGATGCAATCGCATCAAGCACTACTTTTGGAGCATTTGCAGATATTACAAATATATCAGCACAAGCAAATACAGATGGTGTAGATGTTGAATTAATGTGTGTAACAGTATAAGATGGCTCAGAAAGCAGTTTTTAAGTTTACAGGCAATGCAAAAAAGAAGCGTAAAGGAGTTCATAGTAAAAATGCTTCTAAGGGTCAGAATGGTTATAAGAAAAAATATAAAGGTCAGGGAAGATAAAAAATTAAGATATGCCTTGTTACGAATGTGAAAATGGAAAATGGAGATTTGGTCAAACTGGCAATTGCGAGTATGATTCTAAATCTGAGTGTGAAACTGCTAATAAAGACTATTATGCAGAAGAAACTTATGATGACTATCCACAAGCAGCAACTACCAACGCTAAGAGAGCAATAAAATACAAAGAAGAAAATGGTAGCGATTGTGGGACTGTCGTGGGCTGGACAAGAGCCAGACAATTAGCAAACAGAGAAAAGTTAAGCAGAAGCACAATAGCAAGAATGGCATCATTTAAAAGACATCAGCAGCACAAAGATGTTCCTTATGATGAAGGATGTGGTGGTATAATGTGGGATGCTTGGGGAGGAGATGCTGGTGTTGAATGGGCAATAAGAAAATTAGAACAAATAGATAAAAAAAATATGGCAAAGAAAAGAAAATACTATTCTGATGATGAGCATGACTATCACTTTCACTTCACTGAAGAAATGATGGAGACTTTACATGGGGAAGGTGAATTAGAGGTAAAGGTAGAAGAAGATGATAAAGAAATGCTTATATTGTTTACTTATGGTGAGCAAGAGTCAGAAGAATACACTCCAGAAGATGAGGAGGAAATTAAAGATAAATTTGAAGATTATTTTGATGAGGTTATTAAAAGCCTTAAAGATTCAAAATAAAATGAAATTAAAGCATTTTAAGAAATCAGAATTTGCTTGTAAGTGCGGATGTGGCAAAACTATTATTAGTGATGACTTATTGTATATGTTAGATAAGGCTAGAGAGTTTGCTAAAAAGCCATTTGTAATAACAAGTGGTTACAGGTGTGAGAATCATCCAGAAAGCAAAAAAAATCCAACATCTTCTCATATAAAAGGATTAGCAGTAGATATAAAATGTACTGACAGTAACACTAGGGCTATTATTGTTGATGCTTTAGTATATGCAGATTTTGAGAGGCTGGGTCTGCATAAATCATTTATTCACGCAGATATAGATGTATATGACAAGCCAAGTCCTGTGATTTGGTTGTATTAATTAATTATTAACTTAAATAAATAAATATGGAAATGTTAAAAAAAATGTTTAATTCAAGAAAGTTTTGGTACACTGTTGGTGCAATTTTTGTTCCTGCAGTTTCAGTTAAATTAGGACTTTCAGAAGCAGAAGTAGAAAAAGTCTACTATGCAATCTTGGCTCTAATATTAGGTCAGGGAATAGCAGACATTAAGAAGTCATGATAAAGAAATGGATAGGCAACGCACTAATGTCTAGTGGTGTTAAGCCAATAACAGAATTGTTAAAAGCAGTAAAAGACTTGTTTACAGACTCTAAAGGTAAGTGGAGCAGTAAAAGAACAGTTAGTGGAGTAATAGTAATTGCTGCTAGTTTACATATTGAAAAAAATGGTCTTGATACCAACGCTTTAATATTAACAGCGTTAGGTGTTTTGCCCTTGTGTTTCTCTGTGTTTGAAAAAAATAATTGTAATACTTCTTGTTGTAAAGAAAAATAATTATCTTTGTGATGACTAAGTCAGGGTTGTGCCTGTCTTTGTTTTCATTGTTTATAGTTTTCAAGAGTGGGGTGTTCACAAACATCTCACTTTTGAATTTTATAGAGGTTATTTTTCATATATTGCAAGGACATAAACAGATAATAATATGAAAAAATATGGTAAAAGACTTAGACTATCTGAAGAAGAGGTAGAAATGGTTTACGAAAACAGAGCCGAAAGCACAACAAATCTAAATGGTAATACAGCATTAGACATTCACTTGTCAGAAAGAGGAATATCTAAAAAAGATATAGTCTCTATTAAGCATTGGCAGTCTGCAAGTGGCGAGTATAGATTTAGTATTGTAACAAAAGAAGATGTAACTGCTGATGCAAATAATATGCTGGATGAGGTTGCTAATTTTATAGAGAAGCACTCTCCTTACTACCCTCCAATAAAAAGAAAAAATCAAAATGGCAATCACTTATTAGTAATAAATCCTGCAGATATACATATAGGCAAATATGCTAATGGGGCTGAAACTGGCAGTGGTTATGATGTTGAAACTGCCTGTATGCGTGTTTTAGAGGGCTTAGAAGGGCTTGTAAGCAAGGCTCAAGGGTTTGCAGTAGAAAGGGTTTTGTTTTGCATAGGCAATGATGTATTGCATATTGACAATGTTTACGGAACTACTACTAAAGGAACGCATCAAGACACAGATGGTAAATGGTGGGAGCATTTTGAGATTGCTTTAGCGTTATATGTTAAATGTGTAGAGATGTTAAGAGAGATTGCTCCTGTAGATGTTATACATTCAATGAGTAATCATGATTATCAAAGTGGGTTTCATTTGGCTCACGCATTAAAAAGTTGGTTTAGAAATGATAAAGAGGTAGATTTTGACATTAGTGTAGCACATAGAAAGTATTATCAGTATGGTAGTAACTTGATAGGATTAGAACATGGAGATGGTGCTAAAATGGATAACTTACCTTTATTAATGGCTCAAGAAAAGCCAGAGATGTGGAGTAATACTAAATATAGATATTGGTATTTACATCATTTACACCACAAGGTAAAACACAAATGGAGAGATGCAAAAGATTTTATAGGAGTTACTGTAGAGTATATGCGTAGCCCATCTGGAACTGACAGTTGGCACTCAAGAAAGGGATATACAGGAGTTCCTAAAGCAGTTGAAGGATTTTTGCATGAAAAAACAAGTGGTCAAGTGGCTCGTTTAGTACACTATTTCTAAAAAAATTCACACAATTTTACACAATTTTATACCTAGCACATAAACATTTATAAAAAAAATGTTAAAAATGTTTGGCAGTTAATTCCAATTTTATAACTTTGCATCAACTATTAACTTAAACTATAAAACATGGGAAAAATGAAAGAACAGTTTGCACAAATGCAACAAGAAACTATTAACGCAATGCACGACATTGCACAACAACCGAGTATTAATCAATTAAATAATAATAACATGACAAAAAAAACAATGCAAGAAAAATTAAGAAAACAACCTGAACCAGTTGTAGAAACAAGAAAAGAGGCACTTAGAAGGCTTTACAAAGAAAATGGTTTAACAGAAGAAGATATATACAAAGATAAAAGAGGTTTTATAATTATCACAAGAACTGGTATTGATAAGATTGTTTCAAAAAACAATATCACAGTTGCTTATGAAGTGATAAATATGGACACAGAAAAGTCTATATGTGTATTAAGAGCAGCAGCATCAATGAAAGTTGGTAATGAAGTTAGAAACGCTATGAGTTTTGGCGAGGCTTCTGATTCTAATTTAATGGGAGGGGGTAAGAAATTCCCTGTTGCTATGGCAGAAAAGAGAGCAATGAGTAGAGTTGTTCTTAAAATTGCTGGATTCTATGAGCAAGGAGTATTTGGTCAAGATGAGGTAGTTGATGAATAATGATTGGTTTGATGAGTTACTTGATGGTGAGCCTAGTGGTATTACTGATACCCAATGGCTTATCATTGAGAGCAACATAGATAGTACATCATTACCATTATCTATGAAGTCAGATATACTCAGCCGAATTAATGATTTAACAGAACTAGAAGCAGAAGAAATTATAACTATAATAAACGAAAACAAATATGAAAGAGACCCAAAAAAACAATGGCTTAAAATGTTCAGAGAAGGAGTATTTGGACATAGAGATTTTTAATCACTTTTTAAAAGTATATTCTTATATTATTTGGAATAAAAAACATCTGCTTGGAGAAGTTGTAGAAGATGATATGATGAAACTGCTAGATAAAGAACAGTTAATAGATTTTTATTATGCAGGTAAGCATAAATTTAAAGTTAAGAAATCTAAAGTAGAAAAATACCTAAATACAAATGACAAATAAATATTCATTAGAAACAATACGAAAATCAAGAAATGAGTTTGAGGCTTTTTTGAGAATATATGGAATATCTAATTTAAGGCTTTGTAAAATAATTGAAGTTAATTATGCTACAAGCAGAAACTTTATAGAGAATCCTCCTCAAATGAGGTTTATCCATGCAAAGAAGTTAGCAGACTTTATTGGGCTAGAAGTTCAGGACATAGTTGATACAATAGTGTACGACTTAAAATAAAACAAAAACAAATGAAACGAAGAAGATTAAAATTTAGTGACTATTATCACGAGATAATTATAAATGAAATAGCAGACATCTACAATGTAGAGAAAGATAGAATATTTTTAGGAAGCAGGAAAAGAAATATTATATTTGCTAAAAGACTGTATATATTTGTATTAAGAGAAGTTTTTGGACTTACTCTAAAAGATATAGCAGAAGTCACAAACCTGCATCATGCATCTATAATTCATCATTCCAGACAATTTCAGTTTCAATACGAACACAAAAATAATTTTAAAAAAGAAAATAAACACTTTGAAAGAATTGAAAACAGAATTATTGAAGTAGAAATTGATGAAGAGATATTAGGATTAGAGCAACAGATAGATAAAATAAATAAAACGTTAACCAAATTGTATAAAATAAACAAATTAAAAAATGAAAGACAAAAAAGAGAAAGTCTACTTGCCAAGTAGCATTAAAAACATTGAAACAAAGTATGGAAGCATGATGGTAGCAAACTTCAAAATAGATGAACTACAAGCAAACTCTAAGAATGGTTGGGTTTCTATGGTGATTTCAGAAAGAAGAGAACCATCAGAAAAGGGAGCAACTCATTATGCTTATGTAAATGATTATGAGCCACCAAAGGATTCAAAACCTGCTCCTAAAAAAACTGCAGCAAAAGTAGATGATGACCTTCCGTTTTAATGATTAAATGGAAAAATACAACTTACCCTAGCACTTTCATTGGCTTGTCTGATGAACTTGCTAAGGTTAGGAGTATGTTGTCTGCTGAGATTTACAATGATAAAACAGAAAAATATAGAGGCAATCAAGAACACTCTATACAAAGTCTAGGAATATTTGCAGAATTAGTTGCTAGACATATAATGGATAGTAATAGAGGTGTTAAGTATAAGGCTGCACCACTAATAGATAAGAAGCCAGTAGTCGGTGCTGATATAATCTTAGAAGGAATAGGCGAATTAAATTATGTTGATGTAAAAGGCATAAGAAGCAATGGAAATGCTCTTAGAGTTAATTTTAAGGCTCATAACAACACGAAAAAGAAAGTTACGCACTATCTGTTCATACAGCCCTTAAACGCTTTATACGCAAGATTTTGCTGGTTTAAGCATGAAGATGTTAGTGATTGGGATGTTGTAATGTCAACTTATACTGAGTGCTATGAATTAGTAATACCAAAAAACAATTAAACAATGAAACAACCAAACTACTATGCTATAATAAGTGCTGAGGTTAGGTACGACACAAAACTAACTGCAAATGCTAAATTATTATATGCTGAAATAACTGCACTACTTAACATGAATGGTGAGTGCTTTGCTACAAATAAATATTTCTCTAATCTTTATGGCAAGAGTATTGTTACTATATCTAAATGGATTAGCGAATTAGTTGCAAATGGCTATATATCATCTACTTACAAATACAAAGAAGGTACTAAAGAAATTGATAGGAGGTATTTAAGTATTCTTAAAGGGGGTATTAAAGAAAATGATGGGGAGGGTATTAAAGAAAACTTTAAGGATAATAATACAAGTATTAATATTAATCTTACAGATAGTAATAATAAGGTGCGTTTTAAAAAACCAACTACTTGGGAAATTAAAATTTATTGTGAGCAAAGAGAGAATAATATAGATGCAGCAACTTTTTATGATTTTTATGAAAGTAAAAATTGGATGGTAGGTCGCAACAAAATGAAGTGCTGGAAAAGTTGTGTTAGGACATGGGAAAAAAGACAAACTAAAAACAATACTGGTGGAATGAGCAAGATACATACTCATTTGCAAAAAAATATGAACGTAAAAGAAAAACTTAAAAAACAATTTAACCAATGAAACAGATAAAGACAATGACTAAGGAAGAACTATTAATGAGTTCTGTAGATTTAATAAGTAAAACCTACATAGAGTTAGGACAAAACAATGTTGAAGAAGATACTATTATGATTATGTCACAAAGTTTAGCAAGTGACTTGGCAAAAACTTATAAGAATTTTTATTTTGAAGATGCTCAAAATGCTTTTAACTTAGGAGTTAGAAGTCCTATTAAGGGAGACTTCATACACTTAAATGTGCCAACTTATATGAGATGGCTAAGAAAACACAAGGATTTAATATGGGATGCAAGAGCAAAAGTTGACTCAGGGGAGAATCCGAAATCAGTTCCTCATTACAGACCAGAACCAAAACTACTAAAATGAAGATACTAACAATTATATGGGGAATACTAATTTTACTATGTTTAATAGAAGCCTATTTTTGCACTAAGTTTGAAGATGAATTATAAAATTATATATTTGTAAAATGAAATCTTTGATGACAGGATTGTTTTTTTTAATTATTTCTTACATAATAATAAGAAAAACATTTTTAAATGACAATAATGAAATAGAAGAAAACCTAAAAAACTTTAACACAAATAAAAAAAATGGAAACTAAAACACAACAAAAAACTAAAAGAACATACAAAGGAATTAAATCTGTATTAAATTTTCACATTAAAAAAAATCTAAGAACACTATGGACTTATAAAGATGATAACTTTACCTGCATATATGAGCCATACGAAGGAAACGAAAGGATATATACAGTAAATCAAATGCTTAAATTAATAGATGGATTAATATTAGAAGAAAATAAAAATGACTAAACATAGCGAACACTATTGGAAAGAAGGAAGGAACGGATGGACTCCAAATAATACTTGGCAAGATGAGGTTGTAAAGGATAAAAATAAAAAATGGTCAGGAGGTTCTTTAAAATATAAATTTGATTGGCATTTAGATAAAGTTGTTGAAAAAATAGTGAAACTGCTAAAAGAAAAAAATTCAGCGTATGGTAATACTGCTTTAAATCCAGCAAACATATTTAGTAAGTTAGATTCTACAGAAGCAATATGTGCTAGGCTAGATGATAAATTATCAAGGATAAAAAATAAAGGGATTGATGATAAGACAGAAGATACTGTTGATGATATTATTGGTTACTTACTTTTATTAAAAATGTCAATGGAAAAATGAAAAAACCAATCTTTAGAGTGTTTATATCTTACCAGATAAAAAGTAAGAAAACAATAACTAGGAAACTTTCAAAAGGTATTTTAGATACTTTTGTTCTCACCTCAGATATAAATGAAATAAAGAAAGACCAAGAGATAATAGATAGAATTTGTTATATAAACAAAAAGAAACCAGAAATGGTAGAAATAACTATAACTAATATTGATATAGAAAATCAATATGGTGAAACAGTAGACAGATTTGATGAATACTAAACAAAGAAAAAGCAGAGATAAAAAAATAATTGAATACTATTTTAGTAATCCAAAAAACAATGGATTAGGCAATATTGCTCAGGAATTTAAAATAAGCATAGAAACAGTAAGAAATGCTGTAGATAAAGAAATGAAATTAAGATTTGAAAATAGTTTAGCAAGAAGATGTGCTAGGTATTAAAATCAAAATAAAATAATATGCCAAAGATTAGAAAAATAAGATTAGAAGACAGAAAAGATTTGAGAGGTGGTGGCTACTCCAGAAGAAAGTTTACTGTTGAAGAAGCAGATGCTATTAGAAACGAATACAAAACCTCAACTCAGAAGATGACTATATCATCTCTTGCCAGAAAATATAGCGTGTCTCAACCTCTAATGTACCAACTAATAAAAGGAACTACCTATACTGAAGGGGATAGTAGGGGGCATAGGGGGGCTAGGGGGGGTAGGGGGTCATCTACTAATGCAGTAGGAAGCAAACTATAAATGA
>Ga0181415_1000035_pt1 | contig 31652 bp, 34 predicted proteins | sample 38SPOviralmetaG_FD_130140 | JGI IMG/M metagenome (GOLD analysis project Ga0181415, IMG submission 130140) | Marine viral communities from the oligotrophic San Pedro Time Series (SPOT) site, San Pedro Channel, CA, USA - 38 SPOT_SRF_2012-12-11 | ecosystem: Environmental > Aquatic > Marine > Strait...
TATACTGTGATGAGTTTGCATTTGTACGTCCTAGTATTGCCCGCGAATTTTGGACTAGTATTTCGCCTACACTAGCAACAGGTGGTAAGGCTATTATTACAAGCACACCTAATAGTGACGAAGATCAATTTGCGCTTATATGGCGTGACGGAAACAAACAATATGATACAGAAGGAAATCCAACTGACGTAGGTATTAACGGGTTTAAAACTTTTCGTAGTTATTGGTACGAACATCCAGACAGAGATGACAAATGGAAAGCAGAAGAACTAGGGCGTATTGGCGAAGAACGTTTTAGACGTGAACATGACTGTGAATTTATTATCTATGATGAAACACTAATAGACAGTATGGTACTGACTAATCTACGAGGTGAAGATCCCTCGTTTAGACATGGCGCAGTGCGATGGTACAAAGAACCAAGCAAGGGCAAAGCATACATTGTAGGATTAGATCCTAGTTTAGGAACAGGCGGTGATCCTGCTGCATTACAGATATTCGAGATTCCTAGCATGGAACAAGTAGGAGAATGGAGTCACAACAAAACTCCTATACCACAACAAATCCGTATCCTAATTGAAATTAACAAATACCTTGTTGACAAATGTGGTGACAACAATAGCGTTTACTATAGTGTAGAAAATAACACAATTGGAGAAGCAGCACTACAAAGTATTGCCGAAGTTGGTGAAGAGAATATACCTGGATACTTCCTCAGCGAGCCCGGAGGACACGGAAACAGCAAAGTATACAGACGAGGATACAACACTACACACCGTAGTAAACTCGCTATATGTGCAAAGTTTAAAACACTAGTAGAGACTGATAAAGTTAAGATCAAAAGCAAGATGCTTATAAGTGAACTTAAAAGTTTTATTGCAAGCGGCAATAGTTACAAAGCCAAGATAGGCGACACTGATGATCTTGTTATGAGTACAATGCTGGTAATGCGCATGGCACAAACACTGAAAAACTACAATCCCGAACTGCAAAATCATATTCGAGACGGTGATGATTATGACCAAGAGCCAATGCCTTTTGTTATGATTTAAATTTGTCTCTAGCATAAATACACATATGAGAAGCATTAACAACATAGCAGAAGAATTGTTTGATAAAATTCGTAGTCGTGTCGCTAACATAAAGTTGGGGAACAGTGAAGGTGTTACAACTACAGATCCAAGCGAAGCGCGGTTCTTCGAATTTCAATATAAGCACAGAGATTTGCCTATAGGTGCAGTAACTATAAGTTTAAACGAAGAAGGATTACTTCAAGTTTACTTCCCGAATAGTATGGTAGAAGATGCGGATAGTAATACTGCAGATGCTTGGTATGGATTTTTAAAAGAACTAAGCAAATTTAGTGCAAGAAATATGTTAAACTATGAAGCGCATAATGTAACAAAAGAGAGACTTGATAAGAAAGATTATCAGTTTTTAACACAACGTAACCAGGACGAAGTGATGGAAAACAGACTACACGGAACAAGCCAAAAAAGTTTCCTAGAACAAGGAACAGCAAAACTTATTATTAAGCATAAAGGTACAGTAGATGAAACTAAGCAGGGTGCGCGAAGTCGCAACATTAGTGCTATCTACATTGAGAATAGTGAAGGCGAACGCTTTAAGTTTGCTAACAACTATCTACCTGGTGCTAGAGCAATGGCAAGACATGTGTCAAACGAAGGTCATACCCGTGATGATCGAGGATTACACATTGTTGAGATTATGAAAGAAATGCAGGATCTCAAGCATTTTGTGCGTAGTGTTAAGCGTGATGAATATGTAAATGAAGATGCACAAGAAGTTATTGATGCAGCAACAGACAGATACTATGGCTTAAAAGATACACTTAAAGCAGTAAGCAGTGCTAAAGGATATAATGACTACTTTGAAAACTGGGCGCCTGGTGCAGTTGAAGTAGAAGAAAATGATTTAGAAGATTTAAAACAAAAACTTACCCGCGAAGTTTATGATGATAGACTTACTGATAGTTTACCTAGTGTGAGAAAAGCAATGGACTATAAATCAAACATGGAAGCAAAAGGCGATGACGAAGAAGATATGGATGCTCCAATTAAACCTTACTTTGATAGATCAATTGATCCAGGCGAACCAAAAGAACTTGAAAAGCAAGCAGCAAATATTGCTAAAGGTTCTGAGTCACTAGCAGACATTGCAGACAACAATGAAAACATTGAAGTATTCGACAAGCCTGCAGACATTGCCGAACTTAAAAACTATATGCAGTTTATGAAGAACAGCGACATGGATGTAACTAAAAAGAATCGTAGTATCCTAGTTGCTATTATGAAATACCTAGCAAACAATATGACTAATGATGCTGCAGCAAATTCAGCAAGTGAAATAGAACTTACTGATCCAGCGCAACAAGCAATAGCGTTAAAACTTGCAAAGAAGTATTTACAGGGCAAAATAGAAGTCAAACAACTTAAGGCTAAGAAAGATTTGTACGGCAAAGACAAAACTGAGGATATTTCCTTTGAGTCTTTTGAACAAAACATGAATATGATCAGTGAAGGCACATGGAGTTTGCCAGAAAATGAAGCAGAAGCAATGAAACTTGCAGCAATGATGGGCCAGCCTATTGCACTTGGTGATGGCGGTGATGATGCTGCAAATGCACTGGGCGGACTATTAGGTGATGATGAATTGTTTGATGACCTAGGTGTAGCAGGTGACAAAGATCCAGAAGGTGATGCCCGTCCAATTATCATAGGCTGGTTAATGGATCATGTAGATGACTATGATCAGAAGTTCCAAGAGACAATGAAGATGGCACTGGACAAGATTCGTGCAGATGGTAATGATACAATGGTTATCCCAAGAACATTTGGTGCTCGTCAGGATCGTGGCATGTCAAAGCAGCAAGCAAACATGAGTGCTACACAGGGCGAGCGCATGGGCAGCAATGCAGACGATGTAAAAGCCAATGAAGCAGAGATTGACGAAGATCCAAACGAAGGCAACGAATTCTCAGGCGCACTAGCACAGGCTAAAAAAGACGGCAAAGATGAATTTGAAGTTGACGGCAAAGTGTACAAAGTAAAAGAAGATGGAGTTGAAGAAGGTCGCATGAGTGATCTAGCACAGGAGATTGATGAAGTAATTGCAGACATGGAAGCAGATATGGAACTATACCCATTTACTAACGAATTCCGTAATGAAGTAATGAAGTCATACAATATTAAGGCAGCACTTGAAAAGGTACTACCAGACTATGTTGCAGGATCTAAGATTAGAAAACTAGTAGGCGAAGAAGTTCAGGAAGTAGACGAAGTGGCGGAAAGCATTGCAAAGATGGCAGCAATGGCAGGCGTAGGGTCAAAATTTAAGAGCAACCACGGCATACACGAAGGCGAAGAAGGATACCAATTGACACCAAGAAGTATTGTAGCAAGAGAAATGCGTAAACTACAGGACATAGAACGAGGCTCATAATAATTTAGATACAAGAAAAGCGGTGCTATGCACTGCTTTTTTTTGACTTAGTTACCACAAACATATATAATAGCATTATGTTCTTTTACTTAGGAAAAACTTTTAAGGATAATTTGGCAGAACACACACTGCTACCAAATGGGCTGTGTTTAAGCACAGATCCTGGCTGGCATAATTATGACAACGTAATATACAAAGGACTATCAGTAAATTACTGTAAGTTTATATGTGATAAAGAACTTGTTAAAATAGAGCATGATGTAACACGCGGATTTCCGTTATATTATGATGATGATGGAATTACTAATCTAGAAAAATTACCTAATCAAATATGGGCTAGTCAAACTAACATTCAAGTTGACGGTACAATGCAGATTACTAGTGATCACAATAAAATTGTATTTCAAAAACAGGATATTACAGACAGCAAAATTGTTGATGCTATACACCACAGGCTATGCAATCACTTTGAGGAATTTGTAAAAACAAACAAACTTCCAATTAAAATATTTCTAAGTGGCGGCATAGATAGTTTGTTGATGTGGGCATATCTTGACAAATATACTAATGACTATGAACTAGTTGACTATGAGTACTGTAAGTATGACGAGTTTTATGTAACTAATCAAAAATATATTGTACAAAATTACTGGGCATATAGGCAAATACAATACTGGAACGAACCCTGTGTACTAGTTTCAGGAGCTCACGGAGACGAGTATCTAATGCGAGGTCCTTACACTAGTAGCAAACTACTTGCAAGCATGGGCATAGACATACTAGCAGAAACTAAACCTGAACATTACATGTATATGTACCTTAACAAACCGGACAATATAAAGGGTATAACAGACAGCGTAACAGACATTAAACGTGATTGTTATACGCAAATACTAGACTGGTTAGCAAACGATCATCAACACTGGCATTTAGGTGAGACACTGACTTTTACGCCATACAAAGATTTGGAGATCCTACGTTTAGCAATGCAAAGCAGTCCAGAACAACTACTTGCACAAGCAATAGATGCAAGTATATCAAAAGAACTTGTGCGTAAACTGGATCCAAATAAGTTAGATTTACTAGCAAAATACAAAAATGAAAGCGGTCCAGATTGCGGATGTATAGTTCACAAAATACAAAAAAACTTATTGACATGATAAATAAAAGCGCATATACTATACAATATTATAGTATGTGAATAGGCACATACAAGGCTAAAACATAGGCACATTTAAGGAGAAAATAATGGCAACATCTTTGGCAGAAATTAGAGCAAAACTAAAATCACAAGAATCACGCAGTGAGCGTACAGGCGGCGGCGACAACGCAATCTTCCCACATTGGAATATCCCTGAAGGATCAACGACAGCAGTTCGTTTCTTACCCGATGGTGATCCTAATAACACATTTTTCTGGGCTGAAAGGCTTATGATTCGATTGCCATTTAATGGTATTAAGAATGATATGAACAGCAAGCCAGTAGTGGTACAAGTACCATGTGTTGAGATGTGGAATGAGACCTGTCCTATCTTAACTGAAGTGCGTGGCTGGTTCAAAGATTCAAGTCTTGAAGAAATGGGTCGCAAGTATTGGAAGAAGCGTAGTTATGTATTCCAAGGTTTTGTGACTGAAAACACACTTCAAGAAGACGCACCTGCAAATCCAATACGCAGGTTTGTGATCTCACCAAGTATCTTTAACTTAATTAAAGATGCACTTATGGATCCGGACATCCAAGAGATGCCCACTGATTATACACAGGGTTTGGACTTCCGCATCAGTAAAACAACAAAAGGTCAGTATGCAGACTATAGCACAAGCAAGTGGGCTCGTAAAGAGACTGCACTTACTGAAGCACAAATGGCTGCTATTGAGACACATGGTCTTAATACACTATCTGACTATCTTCCTAAACGACCTACAGAAGTAGAATTGCAGTGCATTAAAGAGATGTTCGAAGCAAGTGTAGATGGACAGCCCTATGACGTAGAACGTTGGGGTGCATATTATCGTCCATATGGCATTGACGCTCCTGCAGGATCCTCATCCTCAAGTACGTCTACTGCAACAGCGGCAACGCCAGCAACACCTGCTCCGGCAGCAACTCCAACACCAGTAGCAGAGGCTCCTGTTCCTGCACCACAAACTGAAACTGTGGCAGCACCGGCAGCAGCACCTGAAGGTGAAAGCAAGCGGGCAGAAGACATCCTAGCGATGATTCGTAACCGTCAATCATAAGGTATAGAGGGCGGCATATGTCGCCCTCATTCTTAAATGATACATTACAATAAAGAACTAGTATATCCGAGACTATGCACAGTTATTGAACTACCAGTGCATAGTTTCGTGTATCCTATTTTTAAGAATGCCAGTAGTAGTCTAGAAGAATTAGGCGTTGCTACACATATTGTAAATAAAAACTTTAATAAAACCACGCAAAATATTACAGTTTACTGGCGAGAAGCACAAAAAAGATTCAACAGTGGAGTAAATACATTTTTAGAACTTAATAATCAATTACACGAAGGTACACTTATATCCCTAATAGAGCGTGGCGAACTAGTTAATAGACATTTTATGCCACAGTATATGTGGTTGTGCCATCTATATAAAAGTTATACTGGACTAATTAACATACAAAGTTTGGATAATCTTAACATTAACGTACATAAGAATGCCAGCACTAGATACTATGATTTCATTGCACCAACACACTGGATAGATTTAGATAACACAATTTTTAATCATTTTGCTAATACAACAACTAGCATATCTGAAATTAACAAATATATACAAGATAAACACAAGGTTCTTTATAAAAAATGCATTGCCCAAGAATAGGTCACTACGCAAGGCTTAATAGTAACGGTACTATTGGTTGCTGTGGACATATGGTTGATGCACAAGAATATACAACATTTAGGCAAATGGAAAACAGTGCCTGGCAGCAATGGCTAAAGTGGCAAATGGAACAACAAGGCAAGTGGCCCAAAGAATGTGTGCGTTGTAAACAAACAGAAGAACTTAATGGCACAAGTATAAGGCTTAACAGTATTAAACGCGATAAAATATTGCGTAAGTTTGATGAAAAATACCTACAACTAGGCGGGACACTGGACAATTATTGCAACAGTGCTTGCGTCACCTGCAGTCCTAACCTAAGCACTAAAATAGGCAATCTTAAGAAACAACTTGTAGTGAAAGATAACTACGAACTTTATAAAACACTACCATTAGATCGTGTAGTTGAAATAGACATCAATGGTGGAGAGCCAAGTATTAGCAAAAACTATGGTGATCTTTTAAGTAATCTACCTGCTAGTGTACGCATTGTGCGTATTAATACAAATGCGTGTGTAAGAATTAAACAAGTGAAGCAGTTGTTAGATAAGGACGTGGCAGTAATTGTTACAGTGAGTTTTGATGGCATTGGTCCTGTGCATGATTATGTTAGGTATCCTGTGAAGTGGCAACAATTTGAAAATAACTTGTTATACTACAAGGAACTAGCAACACAGTATAACAAGTTAACACTTGACACATGGACCACTGTAAGTTGTCTCAATATACAACAACTTGAGTTACTACAAAAATACTGTAAAAATGTGGGTATACGACATGAATTTGCATTTTTAAGTAAGCCTGAACCTCTTAACGTAAAGTATACAAATTGGTTTACTAAAGAAGTTGACATGGATGGCGTGGCGACTCACAGGGATAACACACAGGAACTAGAGGCTTTTCTTGGATTAGAAGAAGCATGTAGGAACGATATAGAAAGATTTTGGGTATGAAAGTAGCAATTACTGGACATACTGCTGGCATAGGACAAGCATTTGCAACTTGGTTTACAGATCAAGGACATGAAGTAGTGGGATTAAGCAGGCGCACAGGACGCAACATCAGAAGTATACCAAAGTGTATGGGGGATATAGTAGACTGCGATATGTTTATAAACAATGCACAAGCAGGATTTGCGCAGACAGATTTGTTATATAAAGTATGGCATCAATGGCACAGTGAACCTAAACTGATTTGGCTTATAGGAAGCATTATGAGTACACAGCATGCTACAGATTTTGAAATGCAGGAATATCAGTTACAAAAACAAACACTTGATCGTGCATACTATAATTTAAAAAATACACATAGCAAATGCAATCTTATGTTAATACGTCCTGGCAAAGTTGATACACAAAACGAAGGCGGTGCTAATGTTACTGTATGGGCAAACACTGTATGTGAGTATTGGAAAATTGCACAAGAAAGAAATTTAAGTTTGCAGGAAATTAGCCTTGGATCCTAAACGTGCAATAAACGGAACGTTTTGTCCTATACCCTGGACTGGCTTTATAATGAATCCAGATGGTGAAATAAAAAATTGCGTAATAAGTGAACAAAAACTGGGTAATATAAATGATACTGATATACAGGATATACTGGGAGGTCAAGCAAACACACAAGTAAAAACGTGTATGAATGCTGATAAACAACACACTGGATGTATAAACTGCTATAAAAATGAACAAGGCACTGCAGGACTTAAAAACGTTCGCAGCGATAGATATTATTATTTAAAAGCACTAAGCGGCATACCCTATAGTGCATATGACACAATGGATACTACACTGGGTACAGTAGATATGCGTTGGCGTAATACCTGTAATCTTGCATGTGTTTACTGCGGTCCAACATTAAGCAGTACATGGGCAAAAGAACTTGGTGTTGATATAGGTGTAAATGAAGAACAATTAGATAAAACAAAACAGTATGTGCTAGACAATGCACCAAACTTAAAAAATGTCTATCTGGCAGGTGGAGAACCACTGTTAATGAAAGAGAACAGCGAATTACTGGATAGACTAGATCCAAGTTGTACAGTGCGTATTAACACTAATTTAAGCAATATTAAAGGCCCTGTGTTTAAACGTGCAAGCAAGTTTAAGGATGTACACTGGACAATCAGTGTTGAAACAATGGGTGCAGAGTTTGAATACATACGCTATGGTGCAGTTTGGGACACCTTCTTAGAAAATTTAGAAGCAGTAAAGGATTTAGATCATAAGATAAGTTTTAACATGCTGTGGTTTATCCTTAATCCATACACAGTATTTGATACAGTAGATTACTTCAAAGCACTTGGATATAGCGAAAACAGTTTTGTAATAGGTGCTTTAACAAGTCCAAAAGCATTTGATGTAAGAAACTGTAATAGTAGAACATTATTAGACTTACAAAATCATTTAAAAATGCGTATACAAGGCGCAAACAGAAACTATTTTTTACACAATAGTTATGTTAATATGCTTAAACACTTGGATGAAACGTTCGATAAACATAGTAGCAAACAACGTTTGAAAGAAATGGATACACGTCGTGGACAAAACTATAAAAATGTGTTTGACATAGACAAGTATCTGTAATATAATAGTGTACATAGGAGTATAAATGACAATACATACACTCTATATTTCTGCTGGTATAGATCATACTTGGGACGAAACATTAGATTTGCAGCCAATGTTTGCTAAACGTGATTTTGAAAAATTATCGCAAGATGATGAAGCACATGATTGTAAAACAGATGTTTACAATTTACTTGATATTGTACAAAAGTACGCAGGAGATTTGGACAGAGTTTTTGATCATATAGAATCTATACACTTAGTAGAAGATTATGATATATTTTTTTATAAAGGTGTGTCTCCTTCTGATATATGGATAATATTGTACAAGTTAATTGAAAGAAAAGAAGCACAAGGACAATCAATAAGTTCACGGATAATTGAGGAACTTAACAGTGTTGTAGCCACAAGATCAACATCTGAAAGTGTTTTATGGACAGTGGGATGTAGTCAAACAGTAGGGGTAGGATTAGATTATAAAGATCGTTGGGGAACTATACTATCAAAAAAACTAGGCATGCCAGAAGTGTCGCTTAGTTTAGGAGGAACAAGTATAACTTGGGCAGCAGATCAATTATTAAGAAGCGATGTAAGGAAGGGCGATATTGTAGTATGGGGGTTAACAAATGGATCAAGAGTAGATTATTGTCATAATAAAGTTTTTAGTTATAAAGGATTTACATTTGACTCTTATGAGGATAAACTCCCAAAAGAAAAAAAGATGTACAATGTCAACTATTTTGACAGCGTAACACATGACACTCAATCAGCAAGAGCAGTTCTGCAGTGTATAAATTTTTGTAAAAAAATAGGAGCGGAACTGTATTTCGCTAATATATTAAACACAACAGGTCTACCTATTTTATTGAAAGATAATCCAAATTACATAAATTTTAATTTTATGAGCAGACATTATAGTAATGGATATATATCCCCTAAGGATCTAGAAGAAAATAGAAAATTCTACTTAATAGAAAGACAAGGGCATGTTGGTTGGTTAGATTTAGCATCTGATAACTGCCACAGTGGTCCACTACAAAACAAATATCAAGCAGAAGAACTATACAAACTAATAAAAGGAAACAGACATGGCAAAGCCGTTTGACGTAAGTAAATTTAGAAAAGACATTACAAAAAGTATTGATGGATTAAGTATTGGATTTCATGATCCTACAGACTGGATCAGTACAGGTAGTTATGCACTTAACTATCTTGTAAGTGGAGATTTTTACAAAGGTGTGCCCATGGGCAAAGTTACAGTGTTTGCTGGGGAATCAGGTGCAGGCAAAAGTTACTTTGCAAGTGGCAATATTATTAGAGCAGCACAGGAACAAGGTATCTTTGTTGTAGTAATCGACAGTGAGAACGCACTAGACGAAAGTTGGTTGCATGCACTGGGAGTTGACACAGATGAAAGTAAGTTGCTTAAATTAAGCATGAGCATGATTGATGACGTTGCTAAAACATTCAGTACATTTATGTCAGACTACAAAGCAATGGCAGAGGAAGATCGTCCTAAGGTATTATTTGTACTAGATAGTTTGGGTATGATGATGACACCTACTGATGTTGACCAGTTTAACAAAGGCGACATGAAAGGTGATATGGGACGCAAACCTAAAGCACTTACTAGTCTTGTGCGTAATACAGTAAACATGATTGGTAGTTACAATGTTGGCATGGTGTGTACTAACCATACATATGCAAGCCAGGATATGTTTGATCCAGATGACAAGATCAGTGGTGGACAAGGCTTTATCTATGCTAGTAGTATTGTTATTGCAATGCGCAAACTAAAATTAAAAGAAGATGAAGCAGGAAACAAAACTAGCACAGTACAAGGAATTCGTGCAGCGTGTAAGGTTATGAAAACACGTTATGCAAAGCCGTTTGAGGCAGTGCAAGTAAAAATCCCGTATGAAACAGGCATGGATCCATACAGTGGATTGCTTGACTTGTTTGAAGCAAAAGGCATGCTAACTAAACAGGGCAACCGTTTAAAGTATACAACCACTGCAGGTGAAGAAATGCTGGAGTTCCGTAAAGGCTGGACAGGTGATAAACTGCAGGCAATTATGGATGACATTAGTAATGCAGATGGACTAAGTATAGACGAAATCGCTGAAGCACAAACAATTACAGCACCCAATGGTGATGTTGTAAATGCGCAAACAGGCGAAGTACTTGAGGAAGCAAAATAATGAGCGAGGTTGAAACTGTAATTGAATGTTACATGATTCTTAAAGAATATATCCCAGCAAAAGAGAGACAGTTAGCAAGTGATCACTTTGTTGAAGATATGCAAGAGATTTTAGATGAACAGGATCTTTATCAGTTAGCAGGCGTAGACAAATATCTTAAAGCAAGTGTAAAGGATACACTTGGTGAAGAGGACTTCGAAGTCGAAGAAGAAGAATATTGAGTCAGTGGTATAACAGAGTTGTAAACGATATTGGGCAGATTCCAGGATTCATTAACTATTTTGAAAGTGAACTGGAAGAAGCAAAGCGTGAATGTATAGTTAAGGGTATTGTGGAACGTAACATAACTGCATTACCGGGTATTACTGAACATCGCTTCAATCAACTACAAGAGATTGAAGCAGTGCTTAATCACCTTAACATACAGTTGCGTAGAATCCGTCGCAAGCATTTTCAAAAGTATCTGGAAGGTTATGCTAGAGCATTGACTAGCCGTGATGCAGAGAAGTATGTAGATGGTGAAGATGAAGTTATTGACTTTGAGACTATCATTAACGAAGTAGCACTACTGCGCAATAGGTGGCTAGGCATAATGAAAGGCTTGGATACCAAGCAGTGGCAAATGGGACATGTTGTTAGACTTAGGACAGCAGGTATGGAAGATATTAGAATAGACTAAGTCACAAAAAAAGCAGCGTTTCCGCTGCTTTTTTATTATCCTAAATATAAATTAGAACTTAATAGCAATTCCCATTGCTGTTGTCTTTTCGCTAGAAGTCTTGTCATCAGCAGTATTTTCAATAAATGCTACTGCACCTGGAGCAAGTGTATACTGTGCGCCTAGTGTAATCTCATCACTTGAAACTGTGCCTGCTGATTCAGTTTTCATTGTTTCAACACCTACCATCATTGCACCAACACTGTATGTTGCGCCCATTGTAGTTGTGTCTGTATCAACGTCTGCTGCAGTTGTTGCTGTATGCTTTTCAAAAGCAACACCGATTGCACCAACTTTTGCAGTTGCGTTCATTAGGAATTCTTCTGAATCATCAGCGTTTTTCATCTGACCTGCACCAAGTGTTGCAATTTCACTGAGACCATAAACAGCACTGTAAGCATAGCCTTCGCCTGCTGTTGTGCCATAGTCATTGCCAGTTGCATTACTAATGTTTACAGTAAGTCCACCAATTGGTGATAGACTTAAAATACTTGAATGATCTGTGCTTGGTGAGCCATTGCCCAATACATATGTAAAGTCAGTGGTGTCGTCGATTGCATCAAGCGCACTGTTTACGTCACCTAAATCAAGTGTCCATGTATCATTGCTAAGTGTAACACTATTACCGCCATCATCACTGCCGGTGTGATCCAAGTTAATGTCTGCACCGAAAGTCAAGCCTGTGTCTGTTGTAGTACTTGCTTTAAAATTAATATCACCATCCATTGCTGTTGATGCTGTTCCGTCGTTGTCCTGGTATGACCATTCCATGTCGCCGCCGATAGTTACATCAGCCATAACAGGTGTTGTCAATACTGCTAATAGAGCAGTAGTTGCTAGTAGTCGTTTCATCGTATTATATTTCCTTAGGGGGTTATTTTACAGTTTCTATCACTGTTTTGTTCTTTGTTATGCTTGCAAAAAGGTGAATTAACACGAATAACTTGGCGAAAACATAACAAGGTTATTTATTGTAATTATATTACTCTTATTAAAAAATTGCAAATAATTCTCATCTAGGTAATTATTTTTTGCATCAGTGTTGCAAATTTGCAACACCTATAATTTTGCTCTAATACGATGCCACTGGACATGAATTTCATCTGCAAGCCATTCTGTATAGCACAAACGTTTTATCCAGATGTGTCTATAGGGTTTGCTTAACCATCCGCTCATGCTAGTTCCAACATCATATGCTAAACTATGTTCGCTTACAACACTGGGTACTCCAGCAATAACACTGTGTATGCCAGCGTTGCTACTATGGCTTATTGTAAACTTGGCATTCTCTAGCATTGCTGGCAAATCAAAATCATCATAGGTATTTGCTAGTTGTGCTGGCGTGTTCCAAGTTACACCTTCAAACTGTACAGTTTCTTTACAGCGAGGATGACTCCTAATAATAATGGGCAAGTCAGTATGTTCACGTATTTCATCTACAGTCTGACGATAGTAGGTATCTATGTCGGGCATGTTACGCCACTGTTCACTTGCAGTGTGTTGACCACATATTAGTACATACTCACCATCCTGCTTCCAAGGTTGTAGTACAATGCCAAACTTTTTTAATCTATCCTCAGGCATGTAATTGTCTAATGCAAAGTCTGCATCTCTGTTGATCCCGTTTATACCCAACTTCCAAGTTGTGTTGCGTATAAGCCCGCCCACTTCTATGACAATGACTGGCTTGTTCTGTGCGCGATAGTGATCCCATACAGTTTTATTTGGACGCATTTTACCTTGCCATAGCACACTCCATATCAATGCTGCATCAGCATCCATAGTATTTTCTACAAGTGTATCTGTTTTCTGTATTGCGTCTACTAGTTGTGGATAAACTAAATTTGCATTGCCAGGAAGATTGTTAGGAAAGTGAGATATTTTCATTAAGGATGTAAATCCAATAAATAGTTATATGCGTACATTATCAGTATTTAGTACCTGGCATCCCTCAGGTTATGAAAAATATGGCAGAGATTTTGTCAAGGGATTTATTCAGAACTGGCCCAGTGAGATTAACCTAAGCATCTATGCTGAAGGACACGTTCCTGATACACAAGGCGATAGCCGCATTTGTGTATATGACCAACATGAAACATTGCCAGACTTAAAGGCTTGGCAACATAGACACAAAGACAATAAGCATGCACATGGATGGAATAAAGACCTGACCAAAAAAAGTTTTTTATGGGATGCAAGTCGTTTTGCAAACAAAGTATTTGCACTTTGGCACTTTGCTAATAACTGCAATACCGATATTTTTATTTGGTGTGACGGAGATGTTAGAACACACACGCCTATGTCACATGACTTTCTACAAAGTATTGCGCCAAATGAAAATCAACTAGCAACTTATTTAGGAAGAAAAACTTGGCCCGAATGTGGCTGGATGATGTTTAATCGTAACCATCCAAAGTTTGCTGAGTTTTTAGAACAGTGGCGTTGGATTTACGAAAGCGATGATATTTTTAATCATATAGAGTCACATGATAGTTTTATTTTTGGTGAACTAGTGGAGGACTTTCGTGCAGTAGGCGTAGAGTTTAATGACCTAGGTGGACCTGATCAAGGCGGTCATATTTTTATTAATAGTGTACTAGGACAGTATATGGATCACCTTAAAGGCTTTCGCAAAGAAGTAGGAAAAAGTTTGCAAAGTGATGTAGTAAGAGGCGAACATTTTAGCACAAATGAATGGTGGAGTGATCTAAGACAAGTGACTAAACAACAAATACAAGCAGAAAAATTAAAGAATCCGCACGAATATGATGCAACACAGGAAGTAAAAAGTAAGGGGATAAAATGAGCGAACTAAGTGTAATACAAAATGTAACAAAAGTAGAAACAGATCCATATCCTTATGTTTGTGTTGAAGGAGCATTACCAGATCGTTTTTACAAAGAGCTACAGGATACATTTCCTGAGCAACTAATAACAAGTACAAGCCCACACGACGGAGGCATTTGTTATAGATATAAAATGAAAGAGTGTGCAGAAATAGAACAACCACCTGCAATATGGCAAGACTTCTTTGCATATCATACAAGTCCTGAATACTTCCGTGCTTGCGCAGAACTATTTGCTACAAGTATTGTAGATCATTATAGTGAAGACTTTTATGAAAGTTTAAAGACACAGAGCGTAACACCGCGTGATGTTGATAACAGTGGGCATTATGTAGCAGATTGTCAGTTTGTTGTACATGAACCAGTAGATCAAACAGGCACAAGTCGCACACCGCATGTAGATAACCCTGTTGAAATATATGCTGGACTATTATACATGAGACAGGAAGGCGATACTGCACAAGGTGGTAATTTTACTGTACATCGTGTGCATGGGCAAATTACAGAAGTAAACAAAAGTTTAGGCAGACAAGTAGATAATAGTTTACATAAGCCACACTTTGAAGTACCCTATATGGCAAATAACTTTTGTATGTTTTTAAACGTAAAGGACAGTGTACATGGCGTAACACCTCGTATAGAGCCCACAATGCGTAGACGTAGCATTAACATTATTGGTGAGTTTAACGGCAATGGTAAGATGTGGAAAGTAAAAGAAATTAAGAACAAGTGAAATACAGTATAGGAAAGGCAAGCGGAGTTTTTATAGGTGAAGATACAGTTGTAAAAATATTTAATCTTAGAAACAAGCCTGTAAAAGCAGCAAGAGGCAGTTACGAATTGTGTTGGGCAAGAGAACGTGAATGTTTAAAAAGACTAGGCAACAGCAATCATTTTCCTAAACTAATAGCAAGTCATGAAGATCATTTAGGATTACAAATGACCCAATGTGGAGAAAGTTTATTTCATACTTGGCAAGAACACAATTTAATGTTATACTTAGATCAAGTACATGCAATTGCGGATGCACTTGAGGCAGCGAATATACAATATTTTTTTCCAGGTATGGATCCACTTGCTAATTCAAAAAAGTATGCAAAGTTTCCACTTAGTAACTTTTGTATAGAAGATGGACATTTAAGTTTAATAGACTTTGAACTTGCTAATCCTGTTGGAAGTAATAGTGAAAAGTATATGAGTGATCGTTTGAGATACTTGTATGACAATTACAACGCTAAAGGCTTTAGACAGTCATTAGTGGAAACATTAAAAAATCCAAGGATAAGTTACGAATCAGAACTTATGGCAAAACTAACTGATAAAAGTAAGTTTGACGAAATGCGGGTACAAAATCCAAGAGAGGTATACAAAACTATGACATCATTTACACAGCCCAGTGAAAAAATTGTAAACGAATGGAAAAAATATCAGAAACGCTATGGAATGGATCAGGCTGTAGATCGTGTTGCAAATATGAAACTAGCAAACGTTTGTACAGGCAAAACTGTTGTAGATATTGGATGCAATGATGGTTATATTACAGGATTAGTAAGTAAATTTGCTACAAGCGCAACTGGCGTAGAACCACATGTCGAACTAAGTGAAGATAAGCCTGCAAACGTTAATTGGATCCGTACCACATTTAATAATTTTTTAGAAAGTAAGCCTGGTACGTTTGATGTACTACTAAGTTTAGCAGTAAGTATACAGTTACGCGATTTTGGAGGATTGACAGAACAAGAAATTGTTAATGGTTATTACAGTTTATTACCAGTGGGCGGTATTGTAGTTCACGAAACACAGAAATTACAAGATCGTCCAAATAATCAAAATCATACAAATGCAATGATTGCTGCTTTTAAAACTAAGTTTGTGCAAGTAGATCATGGAGATGCTAGAGGCAGTGGCAAACGAGAATATTACCATTTCCTTAAGGAGGCATAAATGGCTTTTAATAACATTATGCAATTAGCAACTGCGCAACTTGTAAAGCAACGTGCATTTGCTGCTGGTGCAACAGTAGTTGAATGGGGCAATCAACGTTTTAGATACAGTGAGGATTGGTTAAATGAATGTGAAAAAACAAGCGGGCGAACACTGCGTAAACCAACACAGTTTGTATGGGAGTACTTTGAGGATCTGGGGTTTAGCGATTACCTTGCTATTGATATTAACACTGAACTTAGGTCTATCGCTATGGATCTTAATTTCATCCTAAAAGACAAGTACAACTACACACAAGAGTTTGACTATGTAACAAACAACGGCACAGGTGAACACATCTTTGACCAGCGCACAGTGTTTGAAAACATGCACAACTTGTGCAAAGTTGGTGGTACAATGATTAATGTGTTACCATTTGCACCCTGGTTTAATCACTGCTTCTATAGTTTTCATCCACAGTTGTTCCGTGATATTGCTGCAGCAAATGGATATACTTGGCGTTTTATGTGGTTAGCACAAAACACAGGTAAGTACGTTGAATGCCCTACGGACTTTGATAGTTGGAGTTACTATGAACAAAAGAAGCCTCGCAATCCTATTAGTGATTTGGAAAAAACTTTTGATACCCTACATAATCGTGAAGGCAAAACTCATAATGTTAGTATTGTTAGTGCGTACACTAAAACGTCTGATAAACCGTTTCAGATTCCGTTCCAAGGACGATATGTAAACGACATTGTAGATGATCTCAAAGGCGAATACAGTGAGACAAATGTAGATGTGAGACAAAAGGATCACACTAGTGCGACTTATTAATATTGGTTGTAGTTTTAGTTATGGCAACTGTATTGCAAAACACGAAGAATTTGCACAAGAACATGTAAGTCCAGGTACACTAATTGCACAACATTTAAATTGTGAGGAAGTAAATATTGCCAGTCCGGGTCTAAGTCTTGACGGCTTGCTGCGCAGATTATATACATTTGAATTTGAAGAAAAGGATGTTTTCCTAATAGGACTCCCACCTAACCTTAGAGTACAATATGTTTGTAAATCGCCGCGCAATCAATATAAAATTCGTGGAGACTTGTCTGCAAGTGAATATAGAAACGATGCGTTTAATCGTGGCCCAAAGATAGCAGAAGACTGGTTCAAGACAATGCGCTGGGACACGGATGTAAATATTGCTAAACTTGATCTGTTAGATACAACTACTTACTGGAGTTACTTAAATATTCTGCTTATCCAACAAGCAATGAAAACTGTTATGAACGATAAACTGCCTGTTGGTAGGATTCTAAGTAAAAAAAGACGTTATTGGATGTACAACAGTGTGCATGGACATATGCAACAAGACACTGATAAGATTGAGATACAAGCATTGCGTAAACAAATCGACATGCGTTATTATTATATGCCAGAAGTTGGACTAGCAGACCTCATAGACAACCAAAGTAAATACACTGTTGCCCGTGACGATACACACCCTAACCATGTATTTTATCATAAGTGGGCAAATGATTTTATTGCCTGGATGGAAACATGCGACCAAGACTACTAATTGTATATCCTAATTTGCCATTAATGATGAGCCCTGCAATGAGTGTTGCTATACTTAATGCTATTGGTAAACGTGAAGGATGTAAAGTAGAAGTTTTTGAGACAACACAGTATAGCAGTGAATTTAGCAATAAGCATATTAGACAAAGTGAAATGGGTGCAGTTCGTGCTAATAAAGATGACGAACTAAAAGATATGTTTTATGTTGCAGATCCTGATCGTATTATACCAGACTTTGTAGCACATGTTGAAAGTTTTAAACCTGATCTCATAATGATGAGTGTGCAAGAAGATGTGTACCGTATGGCATTAGAACTATTGGATAGTATTAAAGATAAAAATATACCTAATATACTAGGCGGTGTACTTGTTATGAGTGATCCAGCACTTGTAATTAACAATCCACTAGTAGATCAAATATGTGTATACGAAGGAGAACGTGTTGCTGTAGATATGATAAACTGTATCAAAGCAGGAGAAACTACAAAGCATGTGCGTGGAACTTGGTATAGTGAGACAGATGGAATACACAAAAATTTAGCACAGCCACTTGCAGATATTACTAAAGTAGTACCTGATTACACATGCTTTGAAGTAAAACGCTGGAACAGACCCATGGGCGGTCAGACATTTAATGCTGCAGTAAGCATGGAGACATACAGAGGTTGTCCATACAACTGCACATATTGCAACAGTCCAAACACCCGTGACATAGCAAAGGTATACGAACTTGGCAATTTTATGCGTAGGAAAAGTGCTGACATTGTAGAGCGTGAACTAGCAGAATTTATCGAACTATATAATCCTGATCTAATAATGATACAGGATGATAGTTTTCTTGCCCGTCCTTCAAAAGAAATATTTGAATTTGCAGAAATGTGGGGCAAGTATAAGATACCATTTTGGATGAACACCCGAATTGAAAACTGTAGATTAGAATACATGCAAGCACTAAAAGAAGCAGGTATGTATCGTGTTAGTTTAGGAATAGAAAGTGGTAACGCAGAGTACAGAGAAAACGTGCTAAAGCGTAAAGTAAAAAATGAAAAGTATGCAGAGTATTTAGGATATATTAACGAAAGCAATGTACCTTATGGATTAAATGTTATTGCAGGTATGCCCTATGAAACACGCGACATGGTATTAGAGACTGCACAAATGGTACGAAATGCCAGAGGTTATGACAGTATCAACATAAGTATATTCCAGCCATACAGAGGGACTAAACTAAGACAAATAGCAGTAGACGCAGGCTTTATGGATGCAGATCATATAAATGGTTGGGAAAGCGGAGCAATAGGCGGTGGCTTTATGGATAGTTGGGCTCTTAAAATGCCTAAACCATATTTACAACCTGAGGAACTAGCAGGACTTGTAAAGTGTTTTGCATTGTACAGTTACTTTGGCGATGAACGCTGGATAGAAATTGAAAGTGCAGAGACAGATGACACGCTTTACTTGCCCCTAATTGAAGAATACAAAGAACAATTCTTTGAGCCTATTCAACAAGGTGGTAATGAACGTATAGAAAAGTTTTGCGCAATGCATGATCATACCAGCACATACCAATGGGAAGTAGCATGAGAGTTGTAGCATTTAGACATCAGTACAACGGCAGTGGTCTTAGTGATATACAATTTACACATCCCGAATTAGAAATGGTGGATTGGATGGTAGAACCAAGACCACAAGCAGATCACTATATTCTAGTAAACATAGACTGTGAAAAGTTTAGAGAGGATCCAACATATAAATTTGTAATGAACAGTGGTAAGCCATATATGATTTTTGAAACTGCAGTGTTTAAACGTAATGCAAGAGCTGGAGATTGGAAAGACTGGCACTGGCGACTAGGATGGTGGCACTTACTAGGCCCTGGTAAGTTTAATAATCACAACAGTCCTCCAGATAGGTGGAAAATGATAAAGCGCCAACAAGGTTTAGAGATACATCCATGGCGTAGAGGGGGTAAACATATACTAATACCCCTACAAAAAAATAATGATAGCGTAACACAAACAATGATGGATCGTTATGGAAGTATGCGTGAGTGGTTAAACTACACTATAGATGAAATACGGAAAGTAACAGACAGACCTATTCTAATACGTCCTACAATTAAAACTGCCCTTTGGAGTTATTTAGAAGCAGCATTACGTCCAGATGTTTTTATAAGTGAAACATATAAAGATAATCCTAGTACAGATGGTACAAAGTTTACACGCAACATTGAGGGCGGACCTGGATTAATTAACGAACTAAGAGATTCATGGGCAGTAGTAGGATACAATACTAGCACACTGTTTGAAAGTATAACTGATGGCATTCCTACAGTAAGCATGGATCCAGATGCACTTACTGCTCCTATGAGTATACAGATAAAAGACATAGAAAACCCTCCACTAAATATAGACAGAACACAATGGCTATACGATATGTCATATATAAGTTGGACCATGGATGAGATACAAAGAGGCGTAGCCTGGGAGCATCTTCGAGGAAAGTATTAATGTTTGAAATCGACAGGGCAGTCATAGAAATTAATGGCGGATGTAACTATACATGTGCAATGTGCCCTCAAACTACACCTGAAGGAAAAACTGGCGCAAGAGGTAAATCATGGCTAAAGAAAATGCCATTGGATTTATTTGAGGAAGCAGTTAAACAGTGTGCCAGCGCAGGTGGTCTTAATGTAGTAAACTTGGAAGGCAGCGGCGAAGCAACGCTTAATGCTGACTTGCCACTGTACATTGAAATTGTAAAAAAGTATGGCGCAAAGGCTTATATATTCAGCAATGGATTTAAGATGCACAGCCAGTTTATGCGCGACTGTGTAGACGCTGGACTTGACTTTTATAGATTTTCTATTATAGGATACAATAAAGAAAAATATCGTGAATGGATGAACAGTACAAACTTTGAAATTGTTGTTGATAATTTGCATAAAATGCAGGAATATGTCCTAACATCAAATTCAAATACAGAAGTAGCAACATATCATTTAATACTAGACAATAATAACATAGACCATGAAGTAGCGCAGTATAGAAAAATAGTAGACAGTGCTGGTGTACACACTGAGATATGGAAAATGCACAACTGGAGTGGAGTATACAATCCAGACTATGACAGAGAGGGTGCTAAAAAAACTTGTGGTAGACCTTTTAGTCCAGACATTGTTATCCGCGCAGGAGGTTCAGAGGGAAAGTTAGGTGCAGTACACCCTTGTTGTCAAGTGCTAGGCAGAGATGATGAAGCAGTGCTAGGGCATTTTAGTGAAATGACAGTTGAAGAAATAATGACTGGTGATCTATATGAAAAACTACGAGAGCAACATAGAACAGGCAATTATCCTGACTTTTGTAAAGACTGCGACTTTCTTATTGACGATCCAGAAACACTAGTGTATACTAATAGCGGAAGAAGTGAGATGCATATGAATGGTACAAAATTTAGTCTCAATGATTACAGATAATGTTTGATATACAAAAATTTACATATCCTTATGAACATCTCATAATTGATAATTTTTTTCCACAAAACATATTAGATAAGATACTTAATTTACCTAACCACGGCAAGCGTGTAATGCGTATTGAAGATCCTGAAATTTTTAATTACTTTGAGGATAATACAGGTATAGATTTTATAAAAAAACATCTTACATACAATAAAAAAGAACCCAACGGCAGTAGTTATTGTGAGATTGCACGTTGCGAACCAGATCCTGACCGTGGATATATATATGGCATACATGATGAACACCTAAAAAAGAAAGTAAGTACAGTAGTATATATTGAACCACAGTACGGAAGCGGCACAATACTGTACAATGAACATAAAGAACTTGCAAAACTAGTTACATGGAAGCCAAATAGAGCATTTATATTTGTAGGTAAGCCAGGTGTGACATGGCATGATTATGGACACTGGGAACCACAAACAAGAGTAAGCGTAAACTATTTTATAAAGTAAGGATATTAATGCCTAAAATTTTATCATGGGATACATTGAATAAACCGCCCAATGGACCTGCATTTATTATAGGCGGAAGTCCTAGTGTTCTTGATGAGCCTCTACATTTACTATCTGGACATCGCGTTTATTTGTGTAATAAGTCTTGGAAAGCACTTGAAATGGGATTGCTTGAAAAGGCAAACGGATTATGTTACACTGGTTTAAGCAGTTATGAAGAGCATATAGATGAAATGAATCAGTATGGTCTTGCTAATATCCGTAAATTTTATAGTGATCTAATAGTAACTGGTGTTAAGCGTAGCACTTTTAAAGTTAAAGGAGATCCAAAAGAAGAAGTATTTGTTTTTCCAAAACGTGTTGCACAAAAAGACGGTAGTAAAAATTTAAAGAATAATTTGTATTTGCCAAGTAGAATAGAAGATGGCATAGGTAAAACTGGCAGCGTGACACTGGACATGGCAGTGATATGTTATCTAATGGGATTCAGAAACATATACTTATTAGGCATGGATTTAGATTATACTGCCGCACAGTACTACTTTTTTGAAGGTAATAGTTGGGATAGAAAAGTAAGCGAACCCACACTGCGTTTAGGTATCCACACTTGTATGTGTAATTTAGCAAAAGCAATGGGTGCAAAAGGCGTAAGTTTAAAAAATATAAGTTTAGGGTATAATCCAGAACTTTATGCAGAGCACACAGATCTTACAATTAATACAGATACTCTTCAAAATGTACTAGGCGGTTACATAAAACCAAAATCAATTGGCGTTATACATGGTGACTTTTATCCTTTGAATTATCATGACACTGATCAAATTGGTAATGCCCGCAAAAAATGTGACAAATTAATTGTAAGTTGCGCAAAGGAATCCATGGTGCGTGTCATGGAACATGTCAGATTTGTTGATGGTGCAATATATTCTGCTACTGAACAACAAGCAGTAGATAACATTACTACACAATATCCCAACGATAATATTAGACTATTTTACAGAGACGGAACTTTTACAGTATTTAAACATGGCGATGCTACACAGAAATCAAAACAATACAGACAGTAAATGCAACTGGGTTATGGATAGTCTCAGCAAAGGCTGGACAGGATCCGAACACCACTTCTGGGGATTTATAAACGACAATGAGCAACAAATAAACACCCTTAAACAGCAAGGCACGGATTGGTACTTCTGGGATATGCCCTATCATGGACGCTGGAATGCACTATGGGAAGCAGTTAATCCAGATCAGGATTTTTATTGGCGTGCTAGTAAAAATAGTGTACACTATACGCACGTTAACGATTATCCCAGTGACAGATTTAATACCTGGGGTGTTGAACCTAATCCCTATGGATCTGGTAGTAAAATATTAATTTGTCCTAGCAGTGAAACAATGACACGTTGGACTACAGGTATGGATGTAAAAATGTGGGTGCAAATGATTACTATGGCACTACAAAAATACACAGATAGATATATTGAAGTACGCTACAAACCTCGAGGCGGCGGTACTAGTGGACCAGCGGCTGCACTTATTCCTTTTGAAGAACAAGCACACAATACTCACTGTGTGGTTACATGTATAAGTTTAGCAGCAATTGAGGCACAACTGTTGGGTATCCCAACCATATGTCATCCAAGTAGTTTTGCTGCAGATATAAGTAGTACTAAACTAGAAGAAATCGAAAATCCCAAACGTGTAGACACACAACAGTGGTTTAACAATCTTGCTTACAGTCAGTTTACACACAAGGAAATAGAATCAGGTTACGCTCAAGAGGTTCTTAATGCCTAAAATTATTGTATACGATACTGGTAGACGTATGACTACAAAATTTACACTAGCATTTGCTAAGGGTATTGTAGAACATAACAATAGAACAGGCGGTTCTTGGGAAGTAAAGCACCGCAGTATAGACAATTATTTACAAGACGGAATTCCGCGCGATTATCGTGCAGGACATGATGCGGTTGCAACACTGGGTATACTTCGCGGCACAGGTCTGCTCCTTAAAGAGGCTCAGCAGCGCGGTTTTGATTACTACTATATGGATCATGCATATTTTAATCCTGGTTATAGTGGAAAAGGCTGGATGCGTGTTACAAAAAATGATCATGCTTGTACATCAATACGAGAAACTACAAAGGATCGCTGGAACGGTTTTCATAAGCATCATGGTTATGCCACTAATTCCTGGCGTACAAATGCTGAAAGAGGTGGACTAATACTTATATGCCCTCCCACTCCTGCTATATGTTGGTACTATGATCTAGATCTTGACTGGGGCGAACGTATAGCACAGCATTTAAAAGATAAAATGCCTGCTAGTGAACATCATAGGATAAAAATAAGACATAAGCCCAAAGAGCCCGTTGTTGATTCCCAGGGTAATTTAATTGAGTTGCGTGAATTTGCACAACAGGGAGATTTAAAAGAAGATCTTGCCAATGCGCATTGTGTTATTGCGTGGAATAGTATGGTAGCACTGGAAGCAACACTAGCAGGTATACCTGTTATTACAGGGCCACACAGTGCTTGTGTAAGAGTAAGTTTTGACATTAGTTTATTGGAGAAGCACCCTGTACCAGAGGAGTTTAATACTGAACCTCTTAATAGGAGTGCAATGTTATATTGGTTAGCAAATAACCAGTGGAAAATGAAAGAAATAGAAGATGGCACAGCATGGCGTATGCTACAGGAGAACTACAGTTGAGTGAAGAATTAGTAGAGATAGGATATAACTCTGTAGAAGAAATACCTGGCTTTGTACAAAGACGACATGAACTTGGTCACATAGAAGAGTATATTAGTAATTACTTGGATACACCTAGTTATTGTTTGCAGATAATGGAAACAGGCGTTGCTGGCAAAGTTGCACGAGACGTAGACACTGGGGAACTGATAGGCGCATATGGCTGGAAGTGTGTCAAACATTTAGGAAAAGGCAAAGACGGTTTTACATTCTGGGGACACAAGTATGGAGATAATCCTAATGATCTACATATTGTAAAAGTTTTGACTGGATATGGAGAAAATTATCATAACCACACTGAGATATTCAATGCATTTATGAGAAAACTGTTTCATGCAAAAATGCATCGAAACACCATGTTAAGGGATTTTGCTTGTAAAGCAACACACACAACTTATAAATGTAAAAAACCTTATACAAATTTTCAACCTAAGGACATGCGTGAATTATACAGAGCACTAAGACAAGTTTGTACCATGAACAATTGGTGTATAATACATACTGGATTTGTATTTTGGGATCTCGGATATGGCAATGGTAGAAATTTTATGGTAGATCCCACAGATGGTAACAACTTGAAGTGGATAGACTATGGTGGTGCTGGCATGGTACGATGTCCTAGTTTTAGAGACTTGTATAAACAAGAAAAAGATATGCCTGAACTTACACTTAAAAATTCATGGCAACAACCACTTAAAGGCAAAGAAAATTTAGTTGAAGGCAACAGTGACTTTGTAATGTTACAGTTCCTACTTAACTATGAATTTCATACAAACCCAACAAGCACTGCAGATGTATGGGCGAGTATGCTACAAGTACGCAAAGATATTGTGCCAGAAATGAAAATAATGCTTCCGCATTATTTTCGCAGTAGGTTTGCAAATGAGGTTTTTGAACGATTTAATGATTTGGACTGGCTTGAAGCGTCAACATGGAAGCAACTTGGCAAGTATATAGAATCAGATTGGCAAAACAAGTAATGCAAGTATTAGAACGAGCAGACATCGAAAGTATTATATTTGGCGGACATGACAGTGGTGTTACACAAGTGCGCGGTTATCAAAACTATGATATAAGTGATTTGGAAGTACAAGCGATAGCGAATCCTACAGCAAAACGCCCCTGGGTAGATACAAGTGTAAAAAGTGCAGACTTTGAGCGTGTGTTTTTTCAGGTATCGCCTAAGAGTTATGCAGACTTTGGTAGCAATTTAGGATACTATGTCTTTAAATGTGCGCAGGAGTTTGACATACACGCCACTGGTGTAGATTATAACTTTGAATATATCAGTGTATGTCAAGGTATAAAAGCACGGCACACTGCCAGCCTTGCAGAATTTAAGTATACAAATCTTGAACAGTGGCACAATGCAAGTGATTATTATGATTTTATGACAGTGTTTAATGTTATACATCACTTGTATAATCGTACAGAAAAATACATGGACATGAACCGTTTAATAAAAGACTTTGCAAGCAAAGCAGATACAATTTTATTTGAGGTTCCTACAGAGCAGGATAGTAAAGGGCACAAGTGGACAATGGATACTGGATATACTGAAGAACTATTTTATGAAACTGCACTTTCAATGTTTACACAAGTAGAAAGAATGCCAGGTCAAACTAAGCATAGACCTTATTATTTGTGTGTTAAATAGTTTCGCTCCAAGCACGAAACTCTGTTAAGTTTTCTATACGCCATGGATGATTATATCCTTTTGTAGGCTGAGGATCCTCAAATTTTACCATACCTTTGTAAACGTTTATACTTGCTTTGCAATAGGGGCGATTTGCGCATATATGTCTTTCATGGTTAGGTCCTGGAAATCCAAAGCCTGGAGTGTGTATACCCCCAACACTTACAGGATGATCTCGTACCCAAAGCATGTTAGTAACACCTGCGCCTGCTGCACTTATGTATTTGTGCATCTGACTAAACAGTACAATTTTTTCCGCAAGTGTGTAATTTTCCCCAAACACTTCTGTGTACCCCTGATCCGTCAAAATATCAACAACCGAATCTTCATTTACAAGACCACGTTTCACTGTATTATCCTCTCCTATAACTTGTTTACGATTGTTTAGTGGGTTTGCATGCGCACGGCGACTAAGATATACCTTTTTATATACAGGCATTGTAACACGTTGGTTAGCACGTTTTACTAGTGTATCTATAAGTTGCCACTGCAGTGGATTTACTTGTGTTCGTTTTCCGTTTGCATCTTGATTTAGCGTATCACCAATAAACAAGCGTTCATAATCAACTGTGCTGTCTGTGTACTGCCACGGAATATCCAACAAGTCCAACATTTCAGCAACAAAAGGCGGATAATCATCTAGTCCCATACGAGGCGTACGATTTATTAATAGCGTAAGATCAGTATGTTTACGTTTCAAATTTAAGTAATGATGCACACATCCAAGTCCATCTAATATACAATGATAGTAATTAGTAAGTGGTTTACTCCATAAATAAAAATAGTTGCCGCATGCAACTTCACGTTGTTGCCATGGAGTTTGCTCCTCAGGTATGCGTACCTTATCCATGATCTTATTTGCACTTTTACCTAACTCTAGAGGAATATAATCCTTGCCAACACGCATAAGTTCACATACGCCACTGTCAGATTGGTCATATATCTGCGCATGTTCAAACATTGCAATACCCTGTGTCATATAACTTCTAAGCATTGATGACACTCTGTATACTTGATATTAGATTGTTTGTCCAGTCCGTGTTAACAAGTAAATTGTAGTTGTGCTCCAGTATATCTTCTACACCTGTCAAATCGGGATCCTGTTTAAGTATTTCAATTACTGCATCCATGCGATCATGTAATTCTAATGTGTCATAACTTTCGTCCCAGTAATCTGAAAACGTTATAAATCCCATGTCTTGTAATTTTTTAAGCAATCCCCTATTGCCCACAACCACAAAAGGTTTTTTGCAGGCAATTGCTCTCCAAGTTTTTGGGGATATGTAACAGTAATTACTTTCTATCAGCGTTTCTGTGACTGCTAATATTTTTACATTGTGTAATTCACTGTAATCCCTACTGCTTTGTTGTTCAGTATTTGGATTCCAATCTCTTTCAAAAGGCAATAAATCTGTAAAGTGATCAGGAAACCTTAACCAATATTCTTCAATAAGCGTAGGATCTGGACAAGTATCTTCAAAATTATTAAGGGATACTAGTCCCTTATCTAATAAGTTTGCAAGCCAGAGTTTATAAACAAAGTCAATCTTATAAAAGTTTTTATGATTGCCAGCGTTTAGTGCTGCATAGCGATATTTAAAATCTCTATTGTAGTTTGCTGTTGGAATATCACCTATGCCTAAAAGATAACGCATCTTATTTTCATCCCAGTAATGGAAGTTTATTGTACAGTCCAGTGGGATTCTATCTTTAGTATAAAAGTCTGGACTAGCCCAGTGACACATATGTTGTTCTATACCTGCGTATTCCAGTGCAGTGCAAACACGCCCTACTGGGGTGTCAGCAAAAATTCCTGTGTAATTTTCTGGGGCGATGTTGTGGTAATCCTGTAATTTTACAAGGTCATATTCTTCATATCCTTGATTAATTAGTATAGGAGTATTTGCGGAAACATCATAAAAGAAATGCTTGTCTATACTAAATGGATTATGTATTCTTATTTCATATACGTCTGTGCCACCAGTACTGGGCAATAAACTATCAAGATACTGCGTATGATGTTGTATAAAGTTCATGAACTATACAAGTTAATAACTTCCTTTTTCCATACATGATCATACTCACAATCACGCATGTTTTCAAACCAAGGACCACCTTCTGTATAGTGTAATACATTTGGCTTACCATCAATGGGTTCTTTGTAATGTCCTACTAACCAGTTCCATTCAGGACCTAGTTCGCCAATCTCACTATCATCACACCATTCAAATCTATGCAAGTATGCGCCTGTTTCACTGTTTACAGTCTCTAGGTCCAAGTTCCTGCAACTAGGATGCTCGCAGTTAAAGATCATAAAACTACTCCAGTTTTTACGTGGATACTGCAACTGCATTTGTCCATCCATTTTTAACCCTTCTGGTGGATTGTAATCATGCTTTACTACCCATACTGCTTTGCTAGGATCTTTGAATCCATTTTGAAATAAATGGTGTGCGTCTGTCAAAAATACCATATCACTATCGCAAAATACAGCAAGTCCTTTGTAGTTGTTTAAGTGTGGAATTAAGAATCGTGTAAATGTAAACTCAGTACTTGCTAGTTTATCTACTTCACGCCAGTAAACTTTTTGTTCTCGCAAATCATTTTGTTTTAAAGCAACAACGTTTACAAACTCTTTATATGTGCGTCTTAGTATTGAATGTTCGCATACTTGATATGCAATGTCTTCTCGGCTGTCCCAGCCAACATATATATTGTTCATTGATCCAACTTCCTGTATAATAAATAGAATAATTAAGTGCGTATATTATTTATTAGAGATTTAATGACAACAATAGTTTTAGTAACAGGTGGATTTGATCCACTGCACAGTGGACATATAGCATACTTTGAGGCAGCAAAACAACTAGGTGATGAACTTTGGGTAGGATTAAACAGTGATGCCTGGCTTGCTAATAAAAAGGGTAGACACTTTATGCCCATTAAAGAACGTGCAAGTATTGTAAAGAATCTACGCATGGTAGATCGTGTAATTTCAAACTTTGATGACAGTACCGGCAGTGCTAGTGGTGCAATACACAAAGCATATACACTGGGTGCAGAACATATTGTGTTTGCTAATGGTGGCGATAGAGGCACAGGTAACACTCCAGAGCAGCATGACTATAGGTATACACCCAACATTGAATTTGTGTTCGGTGTAGGTGGTGAGGATAAAAAGAATAGTAGCAGTTGGATACTTGAAGAATGGCGTGCGCCCAAAGTCTTACGCAATTGGGGGCATTACAGAGAACTATACAAAGGTGATGGTTTTCAAGTTAAGGAACTTGTTATTTCTCCACACAGTAGTTTAAGCATGCAAAGGCACCAGTACCGCAGTGAGACTTGGAACTTAGTTAGTGGTGTTGCGCATGTGCTTACAAGCACTAGCAATAATAATCCATATGATGGTGCAACGCGACAAAAATTAACACCTCCTAATCCTGTGGACATTCCTCAAGGCGTTTGGCATCAGGGCGTTAATGACAGCGACAAACCAGCACATATTGTTGAAGTATGGAAAGGTCGCAGTGAATTACTATCAGAAGAAGATATTGAAAGGTGGGATGCTACATGAAAGATGTAGCAATTGTTTTTGCTGGCAATAAGTTTAGTAATCGACATATAGAACAAAAACGTCATCAGTTAGACAAACACTGTAGTCTACCAACAAGACTGACAGTATTTACAGATGATCCCGCTAGAGTGACAGGCATAGGATTAAGAGATACCCGTGCAGTATTATTACCTGATTGGTGGGATTTGTCAGGTCCTAGACAAAAGTGGTGGTATAAATGTGCAATTTTTGCAGGACTACGCTATGTTGATTGGATTGATGATGATGTACTCTATCTGGATCTTGATACAATACTGACAGGTGATATTGCAAAGTTTTGGGACTATAAGCCAGGAAAGTTCTGCATATTACAGGACTTTAATCGTAAATTTATAGCAGAATATCCTGTAAGTAATAGTAGTGTTATGCGTTTTAATCCACAGGACAATACAGAAATATTTGAATATTTTGACCAAAACTTGAAAGATATAGTCAGAAGATTTAGAGGTGATCAGGACTACTTAACATGGTGGTTTAAGACACGCGAAAGTTACTGGTGGCCCAGAGATTGGGCTATGAGTTACAAGTGGGAAATACTGCATGGCGGCACAAAACACGGAGGCACTAGTGTAACTTATCCAAACGACTACCTTCAACCTGACATAGAATGGCTTGATCCTGAGGATTGTAGTATAGTAGTATTTCATGGTAATCCAGACCCATGGGATACGCATTTTGGTAACTTGCATACATACTAAAAAAGGTTGACAAGTCTCAAAACTGTGTTATATTAAAGAGTAAGTTGGAAATGAGGAGAGACTAATGCAACAGCAAATTGAAACATTGATCCAAGATATTGTTAATGATTATGACATTTGGCAGAATATTTGTGCTAAAGGTGAGCCAAAAAGCAGTGTGCAAAATGATATGTTTGATCGTTTTAAGTCACGCATTGACTTTAAAGAAGGTAAGAAGTATATCAAAATCTTTACTGAAGGCGGAAGCGTTTGGGGATTTATTGTTAACACTGATAAAGATAACAAGTTTCGCAAAGGCGATATCCTTAAAGCGGCAGGCTGGAACGCTCCTGCTCGCAACGCCGCACGTGGTAACATCTTAGATGGTGGCTACAAAATCCAGTGGACAGGTCCACTTTACTTAAAATAGGAGACTATAATGATGGTTATGGATAAACAAGAACAAGCGGCATATGATGCAGCAATGGCTGAATATTTCGCTAAAGGCGGCAAAGTAACTACTTGCCCTGTTAATGAGCGCACTGAAGGCTTGGTAACAAACATTTGGAAGCGCGGTCCTGGTCGTCCTAAGAAGGCGGATGCAGAAAAAAGTGAAGAATAATGGTTGACATAATCTGTATTCGTGCTATGTTTAATAGTAAGTTGTTTTTGAGGAGAGAGATATGCCCCAGATTTTTTCAGTTTTCCAGATTGTTATTGACAAAGACCTTAGTGATCTTATCAACAAAGAAGGTCACCGTTGTCATGTAAAGAGCCTGGCTCGTTTGGAA
>Ga0181415_1000037_pt1 | contig 31343 bp, 14 predicted proteins | sample 38SPOviralmetaG_FD_130140 | JGI IMG/M metagenome (GOLD analysis project Ga0181415, IMG submission 130140) | Marine viral communities from the oligotrophic San Pedro Time Series (SPOT) site, San Pedro Channel, CA, USA - 38 SPOT_SRF_2012-12-11 | ecosystem: Environmental > Aquatic > Marine > Strait...
TCTTAAAAAAAGCACTTTCTTTAACACCTATATCCAACATTGGTAATCCTAGTCTAGTCATTAGTGCGCCGTTAATTTCAGGCATATTCATAGTATCATATTCAGCATATATACGATCTAAATTTTCAAACCACTGCACCTCTGTGTGATCCCAGTCAGTAAGCATTGTCATGTATGTACCCATTCGTGCGCCATTAATGGCGTGTGTACCGTGTTCAGCATCTCTGCCCACGTTGTGCCACATGCTAAGTCTATCAAAGTTTGACTTGTGTACCATATCTTCGAACTCAGGAAGTGTAGGCTTCGTGCCATTACGCAGACACATTTTAACACCTTCACGGAATCCTGCACGCCATGCATGTTTAGCACTGCCATTGGGATAGGTAGTACTGTATACATTGTTCATTGCTAGATACTTGGGATTATAACAAAATTCTACATCATTTTCATCTGTGCCATCGCTTGCTTCATGTGTGCGCATGTTGTTAACAAACGTGCGTGTCCAGCAACTCATGCCGCCATTGCCATACATAAGTCCGTTTATAGTATTAATTGCTTTCCAACGAAACACACAGTCTTTATAATTGTCCTCTATGTCCAGTGTAAGATCAAAAAACTCTGAGAAAGGCATGTTATCGCCATCAATAAGAATAAAACGTTCTGTATCACTTGCTGCCGCTGCCGCTTTGTGCGCTGCATCACTGCCTTGTACACTGTCTACACGCTTCGCCCAGGGCACCATGTTTTGTATCTTAACCCAAAACTCTTCCTTGTTAGGCTCATCATAACTTAGATATACACAATCTAAATCAGCAACATCAAATTTCTGTGCCATATTTTCTTACTTTTTCTTTTTGCATTACAATTTTATCCTGGTCACTAAGTTCTAAACAAGGATTTCTATTGTCAATGGTAGTGTTAAAACTAAAACTCCAACGCTCGCCTTTGCTACGAAAAGGGTTGACCATATGCAGTAGCCACGCAGGAAAGAAATAAATGTCTCCAACTACAGGCTTAAAACGTATAGTATTAGGACAATAAATTTGAGCTCTGCCATCTACAAACGTAAGCATACCGGCACTTGGATCATGATCTTCCATAGCCCATTCACGTTCTATATCATCTGGCATGCGTACATATCCGACACCACTAATGGCACCACTGTGTTTGTGAATAGGATTCCAGTCACCTGCGCTGCTAATATTTCCCCATGCATCATGTAGTACACAATTTAGATCCATCATTTCTAACTGTGGTCCTATTAACTGTTTATGCTCCTCGGTTAAGTAATCCATCAAATTCCATTGACTTTGCATAACTGTTTTGTACAATGTTGCACTGCCAGTTGAAAGCATGTTAACAAACTCATCCTGTCCAGATCCTAGTCCTGCTGCAGATAGTGCAAACTCTCTTGTTTGATTACCAGCAAGTCTATCACTGCGATCTTGTGCGTCAATATGATTTTGAAATGCATAATTTAGTGCATCTAACACAGGCTCAGGTATTCTTGCTTTAATAATAGGAGGTCCAAAAGGTGTATAAACTTCTAAATCAGTCATTTTTTTTGTCCTTTATAAACTTATTCCTACTTTCTATATATTCATTAAAAGGAAGATCTGTTACTTTCTGTGTTTGTTCGCGGTAAAATCCCGCTTCATCTGCCTCGTCTTTCATAAAGTCTCTAGGAGGGATAGGATTGCGAATTGCTTCTTGTCTTGCCTCTTCCATTGCGGCTTTATCTTCATCAGTAAGTTCTAAATCTCCTGTCAAGTTTGTAACAGTAGTATTAAAACTAAAACTCCAGCGTTCGCCTTCGCTTCTAAATGGATAAACTTGATGTTGTAACCACGCAGGAAAGAAATAAATTCTACCTACCTCTGGTTTTAATCGTAATACAGTTGGACCTAAGCCATTGTTGCGTTCACCATAACTAAAATGTATACATCCTGCACTAGGATCATGATCTTCAGTTGCCCATTCTTGTTCAATATTTTCGGGCAATGCTAGATATCCAACACCGCTAATTTGACCTGTATGTGTATGTGCAGGATTAAAATCGCCTGCTACACTAATGTTCCCCCAGGCTTGATGAATTGTACAACTTAAATTCATATGTGGCATACGGCTTTCTACAATTTCAATATGTTTTGCAGTTGCATTACGTCTAGTATTTTCCCATTGCACACGTTTGCTGTAAGAATACAACTCACCACTACCATCAGCCAGCATTTTTACAAAAGCCGCTGCATCTTCCTCATTAAGTACTTTATCATTTATTTGAAATTCACGTTGCATATTGCCTGCAAGATTCATACTATGATCTGCTGCTTCGCTGTTATTTTCAAATAATTCTATTAGACTATATCCAACATCCTGTGGAATAACAGTTTTTACAATATTAGGGCCAAAAGCTCTAATTAATTCAACTTCCTGATCAGGATATCCTGTATCTGTAACTGTTTGCATATTTTACTCCTTTATGGCATATAAGGATTTGTCGGAAGATCTTGTTGCTTAAGATCCCATGTACGCTTTGGACGATTGCCTATATACTCTAGTTTTTCATCTACTACTTCGTAATCTTGTGTCATTGAAAAACACTTGTCATATTCAGCCTGTGTAATTTCAATATATTTTACACCTTCTTTAAGGTCATAACTTATATCAATTATAGCACCTTTATCGTTATAATACAACTTATGAATTGGTTTTTCTGGCACATCCCAATTGTGATCTCTGCATGCCTCAAAAAAATTACTGTAATCCATATCTTTTTATTAACTCCTGTGTACAAAAATTTTTGTTATAGTAATGAAATGGCATAGTTTGTGCGTAACCATTTACACAAAATGTCATATCATCTGTTAGTGTCCAATGGCAACTATCCTGCCAATTATCCGTTTTGAATTTGTTTATATGTTTTTTCATGTGTGTGAAAGTTGGATAATTTATCGTTGGAACATAGAATTGTTCGCTACCTAGTTCAGTAGCCGCTATACTCATAAACACATCTGTATCTGCAACATCGTGTCTACAATTACTTAGTATAGTATTTTTATATAAAGAAAAATTGTCTTGCACTGTTTTACATCTTTCAAAAAACTCTTGTGCCTCAGTACAATGTCTAAAATACATAAAGCCATTGTATGCATTAAGTAACATGTTTTCACTCCACAGAGATCTATACTCTGTGTCATCGACAATTTCACCTCTGTAGTTATTTACTTGTGTTGTAAAACAGACATTGCGCAATCTACATCCTGCCCACCAGTGGTCAATATTGCTTGTAATAAGCATATCACTTTCTACTTTAAATGTTTCTTTAAAAGGAGTAAGTTCCCATGCCAGACATTCGCTGGCAAATGGCGCCATTGTAGGTATAGTGATTACTTTGTCAAACACATGCAACATATATTCTGGCACAGGCGTTGCTGTATCTACTACCACTGCAAAGTCATTTATCTTACAATAAGTTTTTACGCTAAGAGCAAGCAGGTATGCACACTCTAGATATTGTTCGCCCTGTGCAAACGTTAGATAGCCTTGATCGCGTGTTTTTGCTCTCATAGTTTATCGCCTATATCTAAAAGACTGCGCTTGTTCATAACATGTAAGTCACCTGTGTACCGTAATACATTGTGTGACTTTTTATATTCATACTTAATTAACCATCGACCATCATTGTAATCAAGCACACTATCACTGCTACTAAGTGCAGGTAATGCATAATCAAATGTGCATGTGTTGTTATATCCACTGCATATTTGATGTGCAATGCTTAGTGCAAAGTCATTACGAAAAGGTGTTCTACGATATCCAAAAAGTTTAGCAAAGTAATCATAGTTTTTGTATACCATGTGCCAAGTATCAAATATACGCTGTGCATGTGCTGATTTACGAAAATACACTACTGTTGCCCAGCGCATTTCAAATCCATTGTTTGTCATAAACTGATCATGTCTAAAAACTTGGTTGCCTGTAATATCCCAACTACGGTTGTGGCATATAAAGTCGTGATCACATCCAAAATAGTTTGCAAGTGTATCACACTGTACAATGTAATCACTGTCTAATAATATAGTTTCATCATAAGGACTTAGTTCATAAGCACTGTATCTTCCTATATTATTCCACTCAGTGCCTTCAAGTTCACCATTTGGATAACGAAAAGTACGAAAGTTACGTTGTTCTGGATCTAATTTTATTATTGTGCAAGGTACGTTTAAATGTTTAGTTGCAAGTCGTGCGCACATCTCGCTTAGACTTTTATAGTCCAACTGCGCACTTTCACTGTATAATATAACAACGCCTTTAGACTTCAACTTGTCCTGCTTTGCGCTTGCCCTTTAGCAGTTGATATTCATTGTGCCAATCATTGTGTACTTCGTTCCAGCGTTCATCACACAATTCTAGTAGTTCTTGTACATTAACCTCAATAGGAGTATCGTAACTATCTGAAATAATAGTCTCTGCAGGTTTGTTAAACAATCCTACATTTACGTTTTTCATGTACAAGTAACTTAACAGTGTCATATCAACACGAAACAATCCACCATTGTAGGTTACACTAAGGCGTTGCTGTTGTTGTTGTTTAAGTGTTTGTTTTTGCCTATTAAGCGCAAAACGCTCATTAGCATATGATTCTAGATTTTCCATAGTAGATATTATAACAGGCGCCCTGGCGCCTGTCAATAGTAAAAATGTTAATTTTTATTAAGCGTGACCTACAGTGCCTGATACTGTAATTGTGCCGCCAGCATCAGTAACATGTGTAGTATCATGTTTTTCGCTAGTAAACGACATGCGCTGTGTACCGTCGACTTGGTCTTGTACGTTGTAAATTGATTTGTTAAAACTTGTATTATCTGCTGCACTATCAACCCATGTACAACTTACTTCTACACTTGCAGCACTGTCCTGTGTTCTAGCCTGCCATTGTACAAAACTTGTGTTGTATGGACTTGTATCTTCAAGTTGTTTGAACACTGTAGCATAGGTTGCTGTAAGATCATAATAACCTTTGTCAGTTTCGTTTGTTGTTGCTGATCCTGAACCACCGCTTTTGCCTGATGCTTGTGCAGTAATTAAGTAAGATCCTGCTGCAGTTAACAGACTAGCCCAGTTATCCGCTTTAGTATCTGATGTATGACCAGTTAGCGAACCTGACATACCTACACGACCACCTGCGTTAAAAAAGTAACGTGCTTGGTTAGTACTGCCCCATGCCCATTTGTGTGTAAATGTTAGTGTGCCAGTAAATGTTGCCGTTTGATCTCTGTTTGTCGTTACAGCACTTTGTCTTGTAGCAACAGTTAATCGTGCTGTTGTGACCGATGCAATATTTGTTGAAATTGCAGCAATTGCTCCAATAACATCACCAGCACTTGGGTTAGTAATTGAAGTAATACTTGTGCCTTGATGTGATGCAATGCTTGTAACTCGTGCTAACAATGTGACCCACTGTGACGCCGCTACTGCAGTACTAGTATCAACAGCGGTTACTGTTGTACCTTGTCCATATCCAGCATCACCTGTTCCAGTGCCCCATATTGCGTTTACACTAGTTGCAAATGCGTTATAATGATCATCTAGAATTGAATCGCCTGTTTGATATGCCATTTACTCTTTCTCCGTTTAGTTTATTGTAACAAAGGCTTCTACAGTGCCTTCTTCAATTGTTGCTTTGGAATTGATAGCTCTGCCGATGACATTAAATGCTGTAATTGATTCGTCATTGTTTGCAGCTCTTGCTAGTCCATTGCCTGCACTAACAAGTCTATCACCTTTATTTACCATGCCAAGCACACGCACAGGAACTCTTCCTGCAACCGCCACTGGTGATCCACCTGCTTGCGCACTGTTCATTAAGTACGCTGGCTTACTACTAACAACTCCAAATACATTATTTGAAAGTTCATCATTTACTGCGGTAATTTCTTCTGCTCCGCCTAGTGCTACAATAGTACCAGGTGCATATACTGAGTCTGCTCTAAAGTTTTCCGCCAAGTCAGCATATTGTGCCGCAGTAGATGTTCCGTTAAAGGTTGTTGCAAACACTGTTGCAACTCTGTTACCACTTGTACCAATATTTACTGTTCCACTAATTAGGATATTACCTGTCATTGTGCCACCACTTGTTGCAAGTGCGCCGCTGCCTGAAACAGTTGAATCAACATATGCCTTAGTTGCAATACCTAGGTTATCACTAGGAGCACCTGCTACAAGAACACGATTTGTTGCACCATCAACTGTCATTGCTGTACTAACAACACCACCATCGTTAACTTTGATTAGGATATCACCATCGCTAGTTGCGTTACTTAGGCTTACGTCACTGCCACTAACACCAACTGTAAAGTCACTGTCAACACCAACAACCATGCCAGTGTCGTTAAGAATACTTAACACACCACTTGTACTATCACTTGCGTTACTGCGGAGATAGTTAGCGGCTGCTTGTCCGCCTAGGGCATCAGAATCTGTTGATGTACCTTGGAACTTAATGTCTGAAATTGCTGTGCTTAATTGCACACCTGGCTTAATAGTTGCAAATCCTGAAAGCGAGCTCTGCGGAGTAAATGCTGCGTCTTTGGATACTGTGCCAACTACTGTGTTGTTTGTGTAAAGTTTAATAACAACGTGATCTGTTGCACCATTGTCTGTAACAGTTTCAACAATAGCACCTGATGTTCCTGTACCACTAGTAAATGATGGACCAATTGTTGTAAAACTAGATCCATTATAAACTTTCAATTGTCCGTTTGTGGTATCCCACCAAAGGTCGCCAGTAACGTTTGTACTTGGCTGACTGCTACTTGCAGTACTACTACTAACAGTTTTAAATGCACTGCCTGTGTAAACTTTAAGTAGATTATTAGTTTTGTCCCACCACATTTGACCTGCTACTGGACTGCTTGGTGCGCTACTATTACTAAAGTTTTCTAGTAATTTGACAAGGTTCTCATTAAAGAACTCTCCATATCCAGCGTAGTTCTTACCTATAAGTGTAAGATCAGTGGTTGTATCAATAGTGCCATCTGCTACTGTTGCAAGAATAGTACCATCTGTTTTGTTAACTGTATAAGCCATCTTTATTTGCTCCGCATGTATTCGTTACTGTTATTTATCAACTGCATTAACTGAGTATATTATATACTACTCAGGTTAGTCAGTGTTTGTATTCTAACTGTGTAATCAATTTGTATTAGTCTGTTTAAACTTTTTTGTACCGGATGAAATACAACATGTGTTAGTAGTTTACCCGTATTAACTGTGCCTGTCCAACTGCGCAAGCCTAATTCATCAAATGTGTAAGTGTCATTAAAATTACTAGTGTTGTCAAATGCTGCCTGACTATTAGGCTCACCGTAATCCAATAAGCAACTTACAACAATGTCTGTATAAATTTGTCCAGCAGTGTGACTGGTTGCAAGTTTATTTCTTGCAGTATCAGTGTTTAAACTACTGTTATCATCTACAACTTTATAGTAAGTTTGGTTATAAAGATTAGCATTACTACCGCTACTATTCGCAGGCAAATATGTAATTACGCCTGTTGGATCAACACTAGTGCCACCATTACCAAAAGCCATTTCATGTATAAAGCCTGTTGTTTTATTTGATATACTTAATGCAAGTGCTTCGCTCATGTTTTCATAGTGAATAGCATTACGCTTGTTTACATAATCCTCACCTGTGTCTGGATCAAAGATACGAATGTGACCTTCCATCATAACGCCACTGGTGTCTTTAAGAGCACTCTCAGGCTGTTGTGGTTGTTCGATGTTTTCGTTCATTTCTTGTTCCTGACCGTCCATTATACTTTAAGCATACATTCTACAAGATTTTCGCCTAAATCGCTATTTGTTTCTAATGCAATTCCAACAATTTTTCCTTGTCCGTTTGCACTTGCACAACCATTATTGGCTACAAACACGGGTTGTCCTTTGCTAACACTTCCTACAACACGAACTGGCACACGACCAACTAGTGCAATATCCTGTCCGTCTATAGCATTATTCATTAGGAAAGCAGGCTGTGTGGATATAACACCTGCAATGTAGTCATCTTCACTAGTTGCCCGTGTCATTTCTGCATCTCCGCCTACACTTACTATAGTGCCTGGCGAATATTCTGCATCCGTGGTATATTTCTCAGCCAAGTCAGCGTACAGTGCAGACGATGCTTGACCAGTTATTGCTTGGCTAAATGTAACAACACCATTACTTGCAATTGATATTGCATCTAGATCACTTGCACTTCCTATTAGTCCACCATCTTTAATAACTATATCACCTGCTACAGTAAAGTCTCCAATACTACTTAAACTTGCTGTTTCTGCAGCAGCAGCACTTGCTGCTGTCTTAAATGATAACTTGGTTGCATTGTTGGATGCACTAAAGTCACCTTCGGATATTGCAGCGATGCCTGCTGCTACTAGAATAGCATCAGTACCTGCACCTTCTGCAGGTGCCTGAAAATCAATCTGTCCTAGTACGTCGTTTGCAGCAATATCATTATCACCTGCACTTAAATTAAATGTTGGGAAACTATTATCTGCGGTTGCTGGAACGCTTAGTGTTAATCCTGTGTCAGCAACATGAGTAAGAACAACATCATCATTGGCGCCAAAACTAATTGTAGCACCATCATGTTGCATCTCTAGATCCTGTGTAAGTGTAACATCACCATCTGAACCAATAGAAATAGCGTCAACGTCAGAGGCAGAACCTATAGTCTTTCCATCACCAATAATAAGATCATCTGTAATTGTCAATATTCCAGCAGAACTTAATGTCATCTTAGCGGCTGCTGCCTCACTAGCACCTGTCATAAATTCTAATTTAGTTGCGTTTGAACTAGAACTAAAATCACCTTCTGATACTGCTTGTATTGCAGCCGCTACTAATACTGCATCTGTGCCTGTGCCTTCATCTGGCGCCTGAAACTCGATCTTACCTATGACATCATCTGCAGCCATATCTGTTTCGCCAGTTTGTAATGTTAATATAACTGGTTTATCATCACCAGTGGCAGTGTGTTTTAGTATTAATCCTTTATCATGGTTGTGTATTAGTTTAATTTCATCATTAGCACCAAAAGATAATTCTGCAGCATCATGTTGTAATTCTAAATCTTGTGTAAGTGTAATATCACCATCAGCGCCAATCGAAAGTGCATCTACATCACTTGCACTACCAATAGTTGCAGCATCAGGCAATACAATATTAGTACCAAATGTTGCTGTTGCACTAATAATAGTAAGTTCTGCAGTGTTATCAACTTTCATAACAATACTGCCTGTGCCAGTATCAATTGTTTCTACACTTGTGTCACCTTCAATAATTTTATCTGAATTGAGGCTACTAATACTTGCATCAACATATGCTTTTGTTGCTGCTTCTTGGTTGTTAGTTGGATCAGTAACGTTAACAATTTTGTTACTGTTCATGTCAAGGTTACTATCAAGTTCCACTACACCAGTGCCGCTTGCTAGTAGGACTAGGTTAGCGTTTGTAGAGTTTGTACTAATATTGTTTGCACTAATTGTTACTTCATCAATTACTGCACTATCAACAAACAGTTGCTTAAACCTAGCAGCGTCAGTACCAATATCAACATTACTATCTGTATTTGGCTCAATAATTCCATCCTTGAAGAATAATTGATCTTCGCCATTTGCACGGAATATTATACGATTGTCTGTACTAAAATCAATGTCGTTGTCTGCATCTCTACCAACTTTAAGTCCTGCGTTGAGTACACTTGTAATACCAACTTGTGCACCTGAAATAGCACCTACTAGGTTGTCTGCATAAACATTTGTATATCTTACAGTGTTTGTGCCTATATCAAATGTGCTATCTGCACTTGGGACAATACTACCAACTGTTTGTATAACACCAGTACCGTTTGGCTTTAAAATAATATTTGCGTTTGTACTAATATTTTCAATAGTGTTGGCTGCACTATTAATTTTTAAGTTTCCAAACTCTGGTGCTGTTGATGATGCAATACTAATACCATTTGTACTCTGCGTTAGTACAATGTTATTTCCCTGTGTTAGTTGTCTAAACTGGAAAGTAACACCTGATTTTCCTGCAAAAACATCTTTACCGTCTGCATTTTGGAGACTCTCACCTTGGTTGGCTTCACCACCTGCTGCACCTGGAAGTTCAGCAAGTTCAATTTTTCCACTACCACTGTTATAAACAAGTCCATGACCATTTGTTGGGCTATTCAACGTTGTGGTCAAAACATCGCTTAGTTGGGTAATACTAATACTGTTTATTCTCGTTTGCACTTCTGAAAGACTTGGTCCAGTGTATGTAATAACACCTGTGGTACTGTTATATGCTAGACTTCCGTCTCCGCCTGCATCTGTAACACTAATTGCATCTCGTATCTCTGCATCGCTAAGTGTGATAACACCTGTTGAAGCATCGTAAGCAGCGTTGCCGCCTGTGACACTAATTGCTGCTCTCGCTCTTGCATCTGTGAAGTACAAGTTTGTGTTTTCTGCAATGTTAGCAGTTGTTAGCGTAATTGCATTAGTGGTTGCGCTGACACTGTTAACAGTTTTTACATAGGCACCCTCGATTGTAGTGGTACGCCCATCTAAATCACTGAAGTTACCGTCCAGTTCATTAAACGTAAGAGCAGTGCTCTTCGTATTTCTTAGTACTATAGCCATTTTTCATATTCTCCGCACATGCTTGTCATGTCATTATTTATCGCTTGTAAAACTTGTATCATATTAGATCCGCTGCATAACCTTCAACTACATATTCTAATGCAAAATAATTCTTTTCATTAAGTTCAAGTCTATAATTTGGCACCTGTGCCTGACTTGCTTTAAGGAAGTTAGCATTTATTGTAGTTGCTTGCTGTATACCTAACCCATTTGCTGCAGTATTATGTATTCCTGTATCATACCATGTTTTAGTATGTGTAGTGCTATCTGGTAAAGTTTGATCTTTACTGCCATCTACTACAATAAAGCCTGGGGTAATGCGCTGCAACATGCCTGTACCTGAAGTACCTCTTCGCAAGTTGGTTATGTAATTGTCCTCTAGACTTACCTCCCAGTAGGTAATTCTCTCTCCGCCTATGAACACAACGCCAGGATGACTGCCATTAACATTAACAAATGGCAGTACACTTGCATCCTCTACATAGATTTTTGTATCTGTAATATTAACTGTTTCTGTTACTACAGTAGTATTATCTTTTGCTAGTCTTAAATATTCCACATTTCCGTTCATATCCTGGAATATTCTAAATCCAACTGGGTACTGTATTACATTTTCTGTAAAGTGTGTAATTACCACTATAGAAGTACCGCCAATAGTATCCTGCACTGCCTCACTCATAGTTACATTTTTTCCTAGCACTGTGTAATCGCCTGGATGTAACCTTCTACCATCAACTGTGATCCAGAAGTGGTTAACATTAGTTGCTGATCTATCTATTGCATAAGTTCCTACTGTACCAGTAGTAACCTGTCTATCAAATCCTGCTGTATCAAAATTCACTTCATCAAATGCATCTTCAGTTGTTGCACTACCAGTACCTTGTCCAACGTATACTTTTGTCTGTATACGCAATGGGTCATGATTACTAAATGCCTGTAACTTAATATCACTACTTGCTGTTTGAGGCACATCTGCTGACATTGATAAAGTTTCACCATCTAAACCTATAGTAAAGTCTGCTGAAGTATTATCAGTAACAACAACTATGTCGCCTTCGTTTGGTGCTGTGATCATTGTAACAAACTGTGTACCTGTTGATACAGTGTAATCTATATCTCGCACTGCACTAAGAGCTGGTGTACCATCTTTGCGTAAAATTGCTACGCTAATTGCACCTACAAAAGCAATATTTCCTTCACCACACGTTTGCGGGGTTGCAAACTGTAAACTACTTCCATCTGCTGTATGATAAACACTGTTTTCAGGACGTACTCTTAAATCGTCAACTACTAGCACACTATTAGCACTCATAGGAGGAGCAAACTCTGTTCTTGCGCCGGCGAAAACATAGCCATCCTCAACATAATCATCAACAATCATTGTTAGTCCAAATAGGGTAGTAGTACCTGTTGTTTCTAACGTTTGTGTAACAAATTTAGTAGGAGCAGTTCTTGTATCTGCTTGATTAAACACAAACACGTGAATGTGTGCATCATTATCAGGTGGACTACTAAGTGTCATTAATGATCTGTTGTCCTGAGTACTGAACGTTGCACTTGTTTCCGCTCCATCAACATAAATTAATGTTTGAAGTGTCCTGTCAGGAATGTTAGGCAAAACAAAACCTACTGTACTACCATCACCAATATAGGTGTAGTTGCCTATCATATTTTCGCCAGTTTGACTAAAAGCATAAATGTGCAGTATATCTGTTGAAGCCAACGGACTTGTTAATCTAATAGTATTAGCCCTAAAGTCGCTTGCAAATGTATATTGCCTGATCTCATTTATATAAACAATTAACGATACAAAATCATCTTCACTTTTATTTGGATCGCCATAACTAAATGTCTGCAGTGTGCCTGTAGGATCTGTATAACTTGTGTACTGTATCTCTGCACCATTGCCGTCACCTTCATAGTCATTACTGCTATGGGTATATACTTCCATGTCCAGTGTATCAAATATACGACCTGGTATTAGTTCCTCTGGTGCATGACTGTTGTATGTATCAACAAATCCTGCGCCATCAACTGTAATACTTTCAGGTGCAACACCAAGTGCTAGTTCTACTAGGTATCCAGGCGGTAAGTAACCAGGCTCTACAAATACATCTCCTATAATGCCTGCTTGATCAAAATCAGTGCCGCGGAATACAGTGTCTAATCCACTTATTACAGCAATACCATCATCGTCAATTTGTATATCATCAAATCCAAGTACATCAAAATTGGCACTGTCAAATCCAGGATTTTGGTCAAAGCCAGGCCCAGTTACTTTTGTTCCACCATAGCCAATGCCATTTTGTAGTAACTCAATATCGTCCCCTATCATACCTGATGTAGGGTAGTAGTAAGCAGCAATTCTATCTGCAGCATTAGTAAAATCAGCATCTGCTTTTATTTCAAGCACTGTAACACCACTGGTGTTTTCTATACTAAAGGTTGCGCCACTAGTAAATGCAGTTGTACATGTGTATACTTCCTGTGTTTTTGTTGTTGTATTTTGATATGCAATAATATCATCAACTGCATATGCTGTGTTCTTAGTCCAATCTTTAATTGCGCTACTATATGTAATACGATCAAATTTAATTGTAGTATCAAAACTTCTTATTGTAGTATTAACAAGTCGTGGACTTAGCAGTAGACCTGTTCCGCTGCCAGCAATAGTAATAGTAGGTTCCTTAGTGTAACCACTGCCCTTGTTTGTCATATTGACATTAACAATTTCAACACTGTTTGTAATAGCAACTGCAGTTGCTTGTACCCCACCTGTTAAATCAGGCGCACTAATTGTAATTGTGGGATCAGTAATATATCCTGTACCTGCGGTTACAATTTCTATACTGTCTAAACTATATCCGTAGTTTTCACTCCATGGCTTGTTAAGTCCCTGGGTTTGCAATATTTCATCACCTGCAAAATCACCACTTGCCTTGCGGAAATATAAATTGTTTTCATCATAAAATGAATGTATATCAAAGTCAGTTGTATCACTTCCATAGGTATCTACTTTATCATACTTGCTGACATACTCACGAATTTTAGTTTTGTAAGGCTTAACCTCATTAATAAAATCTTCAATAAAGGTTGTGTTATCAAATTTAAACGTATTGTATTGATCTAAACTACGAATCTTGTGTGCTACAGTAATGAAACTTGACTTAAACAACCAATCCTGACTAAAGTTATTTTCGTTAATGGCATATTCCATCAAGCGGAAGAACAATTCATTCATATTAATTTCATAGTCACCTATGAATAAATCATTCTTCAGTGCATCAATAATCTGTCTAATTTCATCTGCAGGTACTTTATCAAATGCTGCAAAATCAAATCCATCATTGTCAAAACCAGTTGCTTGGAAGTTACTATTAGCAGTTGTAAAACTGTACAAACTATCATTAAACTGTAGTGTACCTCGTTCAATAACTACTTCGTCCCAGCCTGTATCTGTTTTAGCAAACATGCTAAAGTTGCCTTCGTCATTACTTGTTACTTTTGCAACATCACCTGTAACTGCATCGGTAAGTGTAAGCAAGTCTGCTTCCAGTGTAACTTGATATTTTGGAACAGTTGTTCCGTCATAACCTGTTGAATAATAGGTTGCATAATCCCAGTAGTCTGCTGTGTTATAACCCTGTACATTAGTTAACTGATAACTCTTATCTGCTTGTAGTGTATAAATTGCCCAGTAGTCACTAAGGGTCTCATCTTCAAGAACAAGTACTTTATATCCAGTTGTAAGAATTGCAGTGTTTAAGTAATCTCTTTCAGCAATTGAATCTACACTAATGTCATATTCACCACTGTTTACAGTAGGAATATTCTCGCTGCTTAGTAATCTGCTTACACTACTATTTCTAGCAAAAGGTGCGTTAACTAGTATACCATTACAATATTGTGTTAAAACTTTTAGTGCTGCAGCACGGTTAACAAACATGCCCTGTCTTGGCTGGGTAAGTACTCCATATTTTTCAACATCACTTAGGAATGGATCAGGCACAAGATTGCCAACACTGTCACTGCCTGCTAGACTATCAACTAATTTTGTGTACATCCTAGTAGGAATGTCTTGGTCAACATTGCCTCTGCCAAACAGTTCATATTCACTGTGAAGCACACCTTCGTTTTTCACTACATCATAGTTTACACTTAGCACTACATCACTGTCCGCAAAATATTGTTTACAGTTGTATAGTGCTATTGCATTTTTGTCAACAATTGCAATGTAAGGAACGCCCTGTGCTTTTGGATCTTCTATTAACTTTGTTACACTGTCTGCACTTATTGTTCTAAACTCTGCCTCTACTGGAATATCAGTTCTACCTGAAACCCAGAAATAGTAGTATGTCTGTGTATTATTTTGACTAGAGTTGTAAATTACTGCAGTTGAAAACTTGGTTACGTCTTTTACTGTGCCTTCGCCAGTGTATTGCTCAGGCGGTACAGCACTTTCTATCCATTCATAAACATCAATGCTACTTCCAGGAAAAGCAACATTCCAATAGTTTGTTCTGAAATCCAACTCACCTTGTTCTGATAATAGGTAATGTACAGTGCTAGTATCCCACCAAAGTGTATTATTTTGTTTGTAGTTCCATTTGTTGTTATCATATAGTGCAGGATCATTATGACTTACAAACGATAATTCACTTTGTGCAACTCCTGGTATCTTTCCCTTGGTTGAATCCAAATAATCTAGGAATACCTTTATTTGCCCATCTTTTTTGTTGTAAAGTGCTACACGATTTATCTGCGTCACATCTACGCGATCGCCTTCACTGCGCAAACTTGCCCAACTACTATCTCTTGTATTGTTATTAAATTCATATACACTGCCACTGTTATCAAATGTTCCTGTATCCTGAGGAGCACCAATGAATATTCTGTTATCACTATACGCTGCACTTGCACCAAACTGATCTAGTGTTGCTACGTTTGTACTCTTAAGTGCTTGTCCAAACACCATTAGACTTGGGTTTGCTAGTGTTGGAGCATTGCTCTCCAGTAATTCGTACAAATATCCAGCACCACTTTGTGTGCGTCTGTCTGTAAATGTAGTGCCGTTGCTATCAAATGTTGTGGTTGCTTCAAGGTAGTCTTCACTGTTACTATTTTGCTCAACATCAAATCCAACTGCAAGCATTGTACTTGCTTTGTCACTTGCAATTACAAGATTGCGTGTTCCAGGATTGCTTCCTATTCCTATCTCAACATTTTTATCAAACGCAATAGTACGTCCAAAATTTTCATTTTCAAATGCTTGTGGATGGTTAATTTTTTGTGTAAACTTATAAATTTCAAATACATCGTCTCTGAGGAACATTTGTCCACTACCAGGATTAAGCGTAAGTTTGTTATTAGTCTCTGTACTAGTTGTAGTAATAACAACTTGTCCCAAACTGTTTACACTGCTAGTAACTCCAGGCACTGCAGCATTAAGTATATCGTCACTTAGATTTGCTGGATTGTCTGCACTGCTAGATACAGTGATTAATTTATTATTCAAGTAGAACGTATCGCCTGCAGTTTGTGCATGTGGAACATTGGTAGTCACTGTGCCATAATTTTTTCCTGTATCCTGGAATATAAACACACTGCCTGTGTTTGGATTTGTTTCATCCTCGCCTGGACTTCCAATAGCAACCATGGTAGCATCGTTATCAATAGCAACACTATATCCAAACTGCTCACCTTCTGTAACAGTTTGTCCTGTAATATTTTGATCTATTTTTTGTTTTTCAATAAATGTTCCAGTGTATACTACAATTCTTGCACCACTTGCTGGTGTGTATTTGAATGTAATTACTTTACCTGAACGTGTATAAAATCCATCACTGGATCCATCATTATCAATTGGAACATCAGGATTATTTGTCTCAGTCTGTAGTATGCCATCTACCTCAACAAATATCTGTGTTTGTAAATCTTCAGTTGTAGTAAAGGCTTTTGTTGTACCATCTCCTGCAAATTGCTGTACAACCTGACTTTGTATACTAACTTCACCAGCATCACCAAACACTGTACTATCCGCACTTGCAACACTTGCATTAGGTGCACCAATAATTACTGTGCGACCTTCATAATCACAATCTATAGCAAAACCATAGTTGTCACCACTTGATGCATCAAATGGCTCAAGCATATCGCTTAGTGCGTAATAATCTTCTTGTCTAACAACAACATCTAAATTATTGGCAGGTGCACTAACAAATACAATGTTCTGGCTACTAATTGAAAAATCTTTAGTAGGCAAATACACGTTACCATTTTCATCTGTCACATTAAGTGCTAGAATATTAATTGGTGTAAAGCCAAGAGCAAAAGTTTTTTCACTACCATCGCCTGTTACAGTTTTAACTTCCTGACTTGATACAGGTATAGTAACTTGTGTGTAACAATAAATGTCGTTACCGCCTGGTGCACCAACAAACAAATATCTACCATTGCCGCTCATTGCAAGGCTAGTGCCAAACTTATCACTAGATCCTACACCTGCAGGACGTATTGCAGGACGTCTATTAAACTGTCCACTACTATCAACGTAGTAAATGAATACTGCGCCTTTGCCGCTTTCTGAATCAGGTGCACCTACTGCTACATAGTCAACACCTGCAGCAACGCTGTGTCCAAAACTATCAACTGTGTTGCCAATAGTTGCAACTGCAAATGGGTTACCCTCTACTAGAACTCCGCCTTCGCTGCGAACATATGGAGTAACTAGTCCATAACCATTGTCTGGAGCGCCAACAATTGCTACAGTTGCGCCTCTGTTAAGTGCTACACTTGTACCATACTTGTCGTCTGCATTAATGGTTGCAGCAGTTTTTGTACCAGTTGTTGTCCAAGGTCTTGTATTTTGCAATACTTGCCATTTGCCGTTATTGTCTTTATCAATCCAAACAAGTTCTTTATTATTCCAACCACTAACTGGAGTGTATGTGCTTAAACTACTTGGTTGAGCAAAACGTACATTACTAAGTTTGTACATAGGAATGTTTATATCTTTTATTTCTGCTTCTGTTTCAGCATCTACTATTGTAAACTTATTAGGTGCTGATACTTCATAAATTTTTGCTACCTTGCCAATTGGCTGCGCAGCGCGGATAATAACATAATCATCTTCAACAAGTCCATGATTGACATCTGTAGTATAAATTAAATATCCATTGCCAGTGCTTTCAACGCTTGTAACTGTGCTAAGTGTTTCATCAATTCTACGGATACTCCAGGTATTGGAATCATCAGTGGCAATCCAAATTTTCTTACCTTTGCCTAGTTCTTCAATTCTGTTGCTTAGTCCAAGTAGTTCTGTAGTATTGAATACTGTAAAGTCTACATCATCTAAACGTGCATAACCTGCACTGTCTAAATCGCTTAGTGTATTTGTATTAGAATCTCGCGTTGAGAATACATCTCCGTTATAGTTGTTGGGTTTTTTATAAAGATCTTTTTCCTGGACATGATAATGCCCAAGTTCAGTGCTACTTGGCAAATCACCATCTGCATGGTAATGCAACACAAAAGGATTATTAGTTGCTTGTTGTTCTGGAATAATTGTTTCAATAATTTGGTTACTATCTATACTTCCATATTCACCAACACGGAATGCCCACTCCTCGAAATAGTCAATAGTTTGATCAAGATTAGTAAGTTTAGCATCAATTAGTTTGTTAATTGCTGCGCCTGTGCCTTTTTGTTTTACCATGCCCTGATAGAACTTAACCTGACTTACATCATCTAATCCTAGTCCTGCAAGATAATCTTTCTGATTGAATCCAATTATTCCCTTGCCTAGTTTGTCTACACCATCCTCTAAATTAAGATTATCAGTTTCAAAAAAGTCTTTAAACTGGGTTGCTTTGTTTGAAAGGTTTTTAACAAGTCCTGTCTTAATATTGTCTGCAACTGTCCAGTTATTATAATCAAATACAGTACTACCATCTACTGCATATTTTGCTACATAAGTAGTGCCTTGGAAACTAACAATATCGCCTTTCTTATAATCAGTATAGGTTGCCCAAACGTTAATTTTATCTTCGTTAATAAAGAAGCCAGGAGCATGCAGTGTTCCGTTCCAGTCGCCACTGCGAGCACCTATAAGTTTTAACCTACTATGTCTATTTCCTAGTTGTGGCTGATATATAACATCATTAAAGATTGTTGTATTATTAAATACTAGTACATGTTCATGTTGGATAGGATCCAATTGCACACTGTATAACTGTGTATTTTCTGCATCTACTCTAATTTCAATTACATTATCTATTCTGCTTACATCATAGAACTTTGGATTAATAATACTTCCATTTGCATCTTTTATTTCACCATTGGTTCTAACGTCATCAATAGTAGCATATGCACGATTTACTGTAAGCGTATCACTGTAAGGACTAATAACAATAACACTACCAATGGGCCATTTTTGATCTGTCCAAAAAGCAAATTCTTTGCCTGCACTGATAAAGTCGTTCTTTGCACCAACGCCTGTTGTGCCATCAAATACAAATCCACGACTTAGTAAGTATCTTTGATAACTTACAAGAAAATCAAATACTTGTTGCCGATTTGTAATTACTGTGCCATAGGGTATGTTTACAATACGATTTTCAAAGTCTTTATACTCTAGGTATACTGTTTCGCCAACACTAACACGAGCAGGATCTGTACCTTCACTACTAGGGATAATTTTAAAGAAAGGATTCTTTATATCATACCCTTGTATTTCATAGCCATCTTCACGTTGGATAATCTGTACGCCGCTGTAAACAACACGCTCCAGAGGTAAACTCTTTTTAGTATAAATGTTAAGGTCTTCGTCAGGTATAAAAATATTTTCACTAAGACTACTTGGGGTAACACTTTCAGCAACAACCTTAAGGTATTGCTTATCTGTAAAGCCTGCCATACCATAGCAAAGGTTAAGTTCTAGATTGTTAATTTTGTTTATAGCATCATCAACGCTGAAGCCATTGTATCTTAAAAATTCACTTATAAATTGATTGTAACCCTCTACTTGTTTAATAGTTGTGCCACTTGTTTGAGAATGCAGATTAAAGTCTGCAATGCCAGGTCTGTAGCTCTTAAACTTTTGTAGTATTTGGTCATACTGTGCGTTGTTTTCAAACAAGTTAGTATCGAACATAAGTGTGCCGTACTTTGCTGCTTTTAATGTTGCAGCAAGTATTTGCACTACAAATGGATATTCACTACTGCGCGTCCATGCAGTTTCGCCAGGCGACCCATCACTAAATGCCCAATCGTCACTAACATTTGTACTAAACGCATCTTGTACTAGGAATTCTGCAGGACTACGAAGTTGACCCTGTTCGTTGACAGGTATAATACTCATTAAATCTGGACGCTGGCGTCTTGTATCAGTAGTAAATGTTGTTCCTATTGCGTCGCTATATACTTTTCCATCACGCAAATCTTCCCATAGTACTGTGTTGCCACTTGTATAAGGAGCAACACCATAGCGTGAATCCCACCAAATAGGTTTTTCTTTGATGCCCAACATTTGCCATGGCTTAGTATGAGGAGTGTCTGTATCAAAGAACCAGTTGTAAATTGCACGCCAATGACCTGGGATTCTACTTCCATCCAATTTATAAACACTGTTTCTATAGTTCCAAGTAAATGGATTACCTGCTTCAACTGTATCATTTTTCTGCATTCTTACTTTATTACGCAGAGCCCATTCACCAAAGTAACTACGGATAATGTTATTTGCTTCTGCAAAATCAATAAGAGTACTACGGAAATATCCAGGAATTACTTCTGCAATATCAAATAAGTCTTTGTTATACTGTGTCTTAATATTATTGAATATACGTTTTTCAAGTTCTAGTACAACGTTGTCTCTGATGTCGTCCCAGCCTATCCATACACTACCATCGTGTCCTTGGATAACAGTTTTACTTACAGTATATGTGTCATCAGTATACTTGTTTGGTATAAACTTTGGATACAATCCCATTGCAGTAGGTGTAGGTGGTATAAAACTACCATGTGTATTTGTATATTCTACAATTGTAATTTTGTCATTTACACTAAGTCCAATTGTTGCAACATCCAAATTTGTTGAACTAAGGATTATTTTTGCTTCAGTAGTATCAAAACTATAGTCCTGCCCCTCAACTAGTAAGTTAGCAACATTTGTGCTTGCTGGTGTATGATATATTAGTACACCAGTACTGTCTACACTGGTAAGATCAAACTGGGTTGTAAATTCAAATTCAGTTTCACTTGCGTCATCAATAGTATATACTAGTTGTGATTTTTGATTTCCCCAGGGTGCCATATCGCTGTAGTAAAATGGGAAAGTGCTAGTTTTTGTGCCTGCCATAAACAACAGAATATCATCAACACACTTTGCAGGGTCTGTTAAGTCAAGGTCAAGTTTATTAATGTTATCATAAAACCTATTTTTGAATTTAGTATATTCATTCTTAACAAAGTTTATACTATCAATAGTGTTTGCTTCTGTATTACTCAGTAAGTGCATTGGCAATATCATGCCAGCACTGTGTTGTAGTATATTACCTGGATAAGCACGATAATTGTTATTGCGGAGATTACTGTTGCCTGGAGCAACACCTGTTAGTGTTTTAATTTGTCTACTAACTTCCACAGCATGGTTACGCATTTGTCCAAGTGTTAGTGTTTCAAAGGTTGCGTTACCTGCATTGTTTTGTAGATTATCTGGTACTTCATAAAAACTATTTGCTGCTTTAGTTGTACTAATAAACTTAATAACAACTACATCATTTTCATTAAGCGCGGTTGTAAACACAACATATTCTCTATCAAGTTGTATTAAATGAGTGTAATCAGTTTTATATATAAACTGTCCATTTACACTTACCTGTAGTGGCTCTCTAATTCTACTTGTATCAACGCTTGCACCTATTTCAAAACTGTTTAGTTCATTTGCACTAACCTCATATGTAACAATCTGATACTGGGTGCTATTTTCAATAGTTTTTGTCCAGCCATTGTATAGTACTCTATTTCCGTCAATATCAAACTGATGTGCGTGTCCACTGCGTACAATTACATTTGTATTACCTGTGCTTTTTGTATATTGAAACAAATCACTATCAAAATTGTTATCAAATACAATGTCACCGATTGTGCTAAAGTTTTGATAACTTAATCCAAAGTTTAGGATTGCATCTGGACTATTGTTATTGTTACGCTTATAACTAAACAGTTTGTTTCCAGTAAAATTACTACTTGGATATGTTGTGGTGTTACTAAAACTTACATGATCTGGATCAAATATATCAAACAATGGATCCTGATTTAGTGTTGTTTTTTGTTGTGCTTCAGTCCAAGTGGTTCCATCTAAATAAAATTGCTTGCCCTGATTGGTTGCACCAAGTGTACTAAGCACACAGTTAGTGTCTACTACTGTGCCAACTTCTACTAGGTTAATAATTTCTTGTTTACCTGAGACATTTCCCCCATCTGCGCCAACAATTGTACTATCTGCAAAAATTTGTAGGCTATCAGTAGTTGCTGCACTTTCATCTGCAATAATTATATCTACACGATAAATTTTTGTTGCTACATCACTGTCTGTGTCTGCACTAAAAATAACAGTGCTATCTTGCTGCAAATCAATGCCATCAGAAAAATAACCTGTTGTGCCATTTACATTACTAAGTGCATCTGTTTGTGTTGTGTCTACGATTGTAACAGGAGCAACACTAGTTGTTCCCATGTTAAACAATTCTAGTCCACTATGGAATTCAATTATTGGACGTTTTGCTCTTGCAGTGTCATCCAAATCTGCAGTATAGTTATTATAGGTTGCTGTTGCTTCTATGACCTGTCTATGGAACCAGCGATTGCCACGACTCCAGGCATTACGATCTGGACTTGAACGATTAATAGTGATGTAATCCTGATCTTTAGGAGCATTTAGTGTACCGTCCCATCCACCAGCATCATATGCTACTGTATCAAATCCATCACTAGTACTGTTAGTATATTTTTCAGGTGTAATCATCTCATCAACTGGAACAAGTTGTATACCGCCTGGTTGCCCTACACCTTCAACATAGTATTCTCTGTCTGCATATGTACTTGGTGTAACGTCACTGTTAAATTCTACTTTTAGCCCGTTTGTAAATGTTACACTGTTTGCACTTGTAAATGATTGTCTATTGAGTATATCTTCTGTAACATTTATAGCGGCTGTGACATCCTGATCTACAAGTTGGATTTTACCAAACTGTAAAGGATTTGTAGCATCTTGATAATATAATGTATTCAATCCTGCTGTATATGGCTCTATTAATTCTGGTACACCACTAGCGTTTTTATAGAATTCTCTATTGCCATATAAGTTACCCTGTTTAATTTTAACTTTTTCTGCAACGGGCCAATCAGTGCTACGAGTAAGTTGAACTGTAGCAACTCCACCTATAGTGTTTACTGCAATATCATACACATCATAGCGTACATCTACACTGAGCGTAGTTGTTTCGTCCCAAGGATGATCGTCATCATCATATCCGTATGCGTCAAATGGTGCACCCTGTTCCCAGTCACTTGCTACTGTACTAGGACTTACAAATACTAGACTTTTTCCGTTAATTTCTGTTTGTACATCAATGCCGCCATGTGTGTCAATCAGTGTTTGATAAGGCACATTATGAATTTGGTTGTATCCAAGATCAGTAGCAAAGTCAGGATTTGCAGCCTGCGTTGCATTTATCATAATATTTTGTGCGTTTGTTGCTGGAACATTAAAAGTAATTGTTCCATTATCTTCGCCATTGTTAGTAAGTCCAAGTATTTTTCTTGTGCTTACATTACTGCCATAATTACTAATTCCAGATATGCCTGGTTCCGTTTGTATCCAAAATGGATTGCCTGATTGTTGTACACTAAATGTGTAACTACCACCACGGGCAATTGTAATAGTTGGATTTTCGTTGTCACTGCCGTCAATACTGTATTCATCTACACCAGCAACTGTACGTCTTGTTACAGCAAAATCTTTTTCCATATCAACAACACTATTGAAAACTTGCACACTGTCTGGGCCTGCTGGCAACCAAAAATATTCACCATAGTTTACAAGTTTGTCTAAATCATTGAAACCACTGTAGTTGTAATATTCTTGATCATTAAGATCAGCATGTGTGTCAACATTTACATTGTTGTATCTTAATTGATTAATAAAATCAATATAACCTGTTAAATTTTCAATACCTTTATTTGCATTGCGATAAACTACAGCAGGCTCAAGTTGATAGTTTTGTCTATCATTGTCTATCTCTTGTACATAACTATCACCTACTTGAAAACTAGCGGCTTGCTGACGACCTATATAACTATTAATTTTTGTTAAATTAGGTTCGCTAATTAACTGGTCAACAGTAGCATTAAGAAACTTATTGTTTTTATTGGTTTGAAATACGTCAGGTAATAAGACTTTACTTTTACGAAGTGCCATTAGTAACCATATCCCCCGCCGCCGCTACTAGAACTGCTACTACTTGAACTACTGCTACTAGAACTACTGCTACTAGAACTGCTACTACTTGAACTACTACTACTACTGCTACTGTAAGTTGTAGTGGAACTAGTTGATACATTTGTAGATGTTGCTACTGCAGTGCTTGTACTGCCTGCACTTGCACTTTCACTTGCTAGACTAGTTGTTGTTGTGTTAACAACGCTACCATTTGCTTGCAAACTGTTTGCAGTAATAACATCAATAACTTCAATGTCATTCACTGTTGCTGCACTTATCAATATTTCATCACGCTGACTTTGTATCTGGAACAAACTACCAAAATTGCTTGTTGCTAGTTTTGGAACAATAACAACACTTAAAACATCAGGTGATAATGAGTTGTATAAGTATGCTGCTAGTTCACTAAAGAAGAAACTGTCTCCAAAGTCCCAGTTTTGAACACTAAAGTAAGCATTGATCGCTGCAACTACACGTTCTTTAACTTCACTGTCACTGATGAGAGTGCTTGTATTTTTGACTACTTTGAATGTTGCTTGCAATTCTTCATCCGCCTTATCACCGAATAGAGGTCTATAACTGACACTGTTGAAAATAATAGTATCACTTACACTCTTGTATTGTTCAAGTGATCCAAACTGATCACGCAATTCATTTGTTGTTGGCTTAACAGGTTTGTTAATAGTACCTGTAATGTCTGTAACATAGTTTCTATAATCTGTATCATACTGTCTTGTAAGTAAGAATAGATCTATAATGTTACTAGGACTAGGATCAATACGTCTATTGTTTGGCGAATTGTGTGTATACTGGAATAACAAGTCACTGCGTCCTGTACGCTTAACATAGTCAGTAGTTTCTGCAATACTTTTAACATTACTACCACTGATGCTTAGTATGTAAAACTTGTCATCTGTGCTTGCATAAAATACTTGTCCACTACTGAACTGTGCAATTACTTCGTTAATTGCTGCTTGTGTAACATACCGCTGTTCAATGTCTGTAATTGTAACTGGAGTGTAGGTTAAGTAGCCGCCTGTGCTTGTGCTAGTCTGATAAAACACTATTTTAGTTGTAGAATTTGTGTCAGGTGCAACAATTATATCAAAAACCTCAGGGTTATCAACAACACCATCGCTGTCAATATCAGGGAATGTAACCTTTATTCTGTTTGTAAGTGTAAAACCATCTGTCTCTGTTATAACATCATCAATCTGCATTGCGTAATCAACAGCAAGACTATTAACACTGTCTGGCAATGAATTTACTTTAAGGATGTTAATTTTATCCTTAATTGTTTTACCTGTGCGTGGATCAAATATCTTAAGGTTATTATCAAAGTAAAAACGTGTTTCTAGTTTACTTTCAAATATATAACTGGTATCACGGAAGTTGACTGTGTATGTACTGCCATCATTTGTAAACTTGAAAAACCAACTGTTGTCCAAGTTTGTGTTTGTAGTATTACCTGCATATGCTAAACTAAATGTAGTTGATTGATCTAGATCAAGGGCATTAATAATTGCCCATGCTTGTGTATCTCTGTCATAGCGCAATCCAAAAGTTTTAAAGTCACCAATATAGTTAATTACATTGTTTCTAATCTCAGCGGTAAGGGCAGTGTTCCATGGAGCAATAACTTGATTAATAATTGCATCCTGAGGAATAATTTCACTAAGTGTAACAGGCCCTATACCTGTATCTAAATTACCTACACCTTGGTTAGTACCATCAGTTTCAATTGCACTTATACTTGCCCAGATGTAATCGCGTGTATTAATTGTGCCGCTAGTGCCAGTAATTAGATTGTTATTAATATCAAAAACTTGTCCACTTGGTGCAGTAAATTTAAGCAGTGCGCCAACTTTGGCATATTTCAAATTACTTGTTGCAAACTCTCCTATTTTGAGTGGGCTTGCAACATCATTTTTAAAGTAACCTGTACAGGTTCCGCTACTACTTGTTGTCAAATTCCAACTTGCAGTGAGACTTGTAGTATCAATACCACCATAATTTTTCAAGTAGTAATGTAGACTATCATTATCAATAATGTTTTTTTCTACTTGCTGTGCCACAATATTACTAATATCACTGTCTGTTACAAAAGTAAACTGAAACTGTTGCAGATCCTCTGTGCGATAAATTATTCCATCTTCCGCTACAATGTTTGTGCTACTGTATTTGCCTGTGGTATCACGCACATCCAAGTACCGACTAATACCACTGGCAGTGCGGTTAATTGCTTTGCTCTTGAGAATGTTACTAAACTTTGTATAAGGAAGAATTTGATAGTCTTCACCAGTAATCATACGATCTTGTGTGTAGTATTGTTGCTGTGCTTTTAGTTTAATGTCCCGCAGATTTTCTCTGCCGGTTGCATTTGCAACTGTGCTTTGTAAACTCAGATTGACTGTCAAATTTTCAATTTGATTACTTTGACTAATATAAGGAATAACAATTTGCAGGTTTTGCATATCATTAGGACTAATCTTATATGTTGTGCCTACTCCTGTCCTAAAATAAACACGAAAGTTTCCTGTTGGAATATTTGAGAAAACATCATCACCAAATACTAGACTAATTTGATCGTCTGCACGACTGCGCACTGTAAACAAATTTTTGTTGTTTACACTTAAACTATTATAGATAACGTTGTTGCCACTTATAGCAGGTACTTTGTCCCAGCGTGTAGTTTCTCTGCCAGCATCATCAAGTTGATAAAGCCAAACATCGTTGTTGTCGATATTGTTAATGTCAAGTTCTACTGTGCGATTAGGTAGTTTTTCAGCAATGCTAAAGTCTGCACTTTGCAAGTTACCTTGTTTAAAGTAAAAGAAGAATCCGTTGTTAGCACTGTTAAATCCTCTGTTATCATTTCGATATAGGATATTAGTTGTACTACCGGGTTGAGGTGCTACTTCATACAAGAAATCTGTGCCACTGTATGTACCTTTGACTATTTCAAATTCTAAATTTTGTGCGCCTACATCACTGCTAAAATCATAGATAGGCACTGTGCCTGCACTTAATCTTATTTGATATTCCTCAATAGCAATTCCACCAACTGTGGTTCTAAGTGCAGGATTTCCATACTGTTGTGTGCTGACCATGCTTGCATTAAGGATAGTAGTAAACTGTTCTAGAAAATCACTGTTACTTGGATCGCCCCAACTAATTTCAGTGTCTCTAAGGTTGTTTCCGTTGCTGTCTGTAATTGCTTGTGTTGTTTCAACACTGTCTACTTTAAGTAAACCTCGGGCAATTTGTTGACGCTTTGGATAATAGTTTAGCATGCGAGCCAGGCGTAGTATGCTGTCTCTGCGTTCTGCTGTTTCTAGGAAATTTTCACGGGCGTTTAAATCTGCGCGGAAACTAAGGCTTTGCCCTAGGAACGCAATCATGTCGATTAGTGCAATATATTCACTGCTCTCAATAAAGTCGTTAAAATCTTCTGGGTAATAGTTACGCAAATAATCGACCATACTTTTGCGTATGGTCTCATAATCGTAACTTTGAAAATCTGCTTCACGGAAGGTCTCGTAAACTTTCTTCCAGTCTTCCGCAGCAAATAAGTTTGATTGTCTTGTACTAGCAGCCATGTTTTAACATTCCTATTCTATTGCAGTATTTATTTGCAGAATAAAGTATGTATATTATTGTGTGCTTGTATCTGGTCTATCAAATTTAACCATTAGATTTTCTACTTCATTACTGACAACATATCGTAAACTCATTTCGATTTGTAGTCCGTTTTGGTATTCATCTAACGTAATGCCTTCGCTGCGTACTCGAGGATCATTTTCAATCACTGCATTTACTTCTTGGATTACAATTGCTTTGGTTTGTTCTGTAAGAGGATCCATAATTAAATCACGCAAACTAGTACCAAAGTTTCCATTCATTAATTTTTCACCTTTGCGGATTGCAAAGTGGTTCAGTAAATCTCGCTTAATAAGATCAGTGTCAGTTACCTTTGAACCACCAAAGTTATTATTAATAGTACTAAATCCTTTGTATACTGCTATAGCCATAATGTATTTACTTTCCTTGGTTATCCACGCCCGCATAGATTGCTAGTAATGTTTGTTCCAGTTGCTTTTGTGCTTCAGGATTAGCAAACATCTGTGCATGTAATGCAGCAATATTAGCATTGGATTGTGTTGTTGCTTTTTTACTTACTGCACCACCATATAATCTAGTTTCTCTTGCAAGTGCGCTTTCAGCGTCACTGACTGTTCTAGATCCCGCTGCCCGCTTTGCTGCGGCAGCACCAGTCAGCATATCATTTTTTACACTGCTAAAAATGTCAGCACCTCCTGGTATGTTTGTTGTATTTTGCAGTACACCTTCAATCTGGGTAAATCCTTCACGCACTTTTGCAACAATTTCTGGGCTTGCATTATTACTTGCTGTAAGTTGTGCAAGTATTTGTTCTTTGCCATCTGTAAGTTTAATACCACCATTGTTAACTAGTGTTTGGTAATCCTCTGCTATAATTGATTGCTGTACACTTTCTTGTAGTCCCGCATTGCCAAGGAACTTGTTCAAACTGCTTGCACCGCCTTTGCCTGTCCAAACGTTGGTATCTGATAGTTGGTCGTTAAATACTGCTTCTGGACGCACAAACCCTTGTTTTTGTAATTGACCTACGTTAACACCAAACTTTCCAACACTTTTTGTTACGCTGTCAACAAACTGGTTATTATTTAAACTTCCTGCTTGTTTTACCACTGCAGCGTTAAGTGCTTGTGTATCAAAACTATCCAGTGCGCCTATGCTAAACCCAGTATTAGTTTGCTGTACAATATCTGTTATAGGAAACTTGGATAATTGTGGACTACTAAGTATAGTGCCAAGTTGGTCCTGTGCTTGTGGTAATACTTTGTTAAATTCGCTTAGTGCACCAGGCAATTTATTTTGAAATTCGCTTAGAGCACCTGGAAGTTTTGCTTGCATTTCGCCTGCCATGCCTGTAATCTTTCCCTGAAAGTCTGTGGTAAAAGATCCCAAATCAGGACTAAGTCCACCAAATGCACTTGGGTTAACTGGCAAATTACTTACTATACTACCAATATTGCTTGGTATTAAGTTTCCTAGTGCGCCGCTTCCGGATAGTTGACCTAATATATTACCAGCACCGCCTCCAGTTACTTGACTTAATACATTACTTGCAAGACCGCCAGGCAAAGCACCACCACCTATAAAACCTCCAAGAGCACCAGGTGATAATCCAAGACTTGCGCCTCCAGTGACTGATGCTAGGGCTGCTCCTGCTCCAATACTTATTGCTTGCTGAACTAGTTGTCCGCCTATTGCACTAGTAAGTGCTGGACTAACAATACCAAATCCACCTACAGGCCCGCCGCTTGCTCCTGCTAGTCCACCACTAAAAGGTGTACTAGTATTTGTTGTTCCATGACCTATAAATGGCTCGTGCATTGTAAGTCTATCAACACTGGTAGTAAGCATCTGTTCTTCATCAAGTATAAATTGATTCTGTGCTTCATCGTAGGTCGTATCTTCTTTTTGCCCAGCACTAATGTTTTTTGCTTGTTTTGCTTTTGTCTTTGGACCTTGTAGCAATACTAGACTACCTGCAACACTAATGTTACCACCTGCGTTGTAGAAACTTGCGCCTCCGCTCGATGCAAATAGTTCGCTATCTGTTGACAAGTGTAGATTCTTTTTGCCGTTTATGCCTAGTTCACCGTCACTTTGAACAGTAAGTTCTTGCTTGCCTTCCAGTGCGAGTTGTTGTTCACTTACTATTTGTGTGTAGCCTTTGCTGTGAAACTTTATGTTTTCATCAGCATGGAAGTTAAGATTTTTGCTGCGGAAATTTATACTATCCTGTGCATACACATCCATAGTACCCGTGTTGCTTAGTTCAATCCATGCACTGCCTATACTATTGCCTATATAGATAACACCCTCGGTGTCGTTAAGCAAAATTTGATGACCAGTACTGGTGCGAAAACGTATCTGATTACTGTTACCATCAATATCGCCATCATCCAGCGTAATACTGTGTCCTTTACGTCTAGCATATGGTGCTAATAATCCCTCAACAATATCTTTACTTGCTGTGTCCGGATTTTTTACCGCTGCAGCATTTGCTGTGAGAAAATCCTGTCCATTGCCATCTATTCTACGTCCTTTACTGCTAATACCTATAAGTTCACTAGGTGATTCGCGCATGTATCCACTGTTGTTAATACCACGCACAGTATCACCAAGCAGTCCTTGTTGACGCAGATAATTCTGTGTAAAGAAATCCACTGGTCTTGGTTGTTTTTTAAAGTTTGTTACTTTTTTACTGCTTTTGTCTCCTTTGGGATTATCATTAAACTCACCACCAGGATCGCCGTCCACTGTTAATGTTGCTTCAGGCACAGTTTGTAACATAAACGTATCAGGCACACATGCAAAATAATAGCCTTCAGCATTGCGACCTTCTGGAAAGAAACACAGTACTTTTGTGCCTAGATCAGGAGGTGGGGTTACAATACCACTGCTCACTTTAGTACTGTAATAACTATCTTGAGGTCCTTGGTTGTCTACTCTACTGTAAAAAGGCGTGCAATAACGCACAGTACGCCACTGTGACTTATCAGCAGGATTTGTGCTGAACGTTGGTATAAACACTTGAATAACGCCCATGTGTGCGCCATGTACATTTGCTTTAACAATACCTGTAACAATACCACGTTCTTCTCGAACACCAGTTATGTTTGCGGTATTATATTGAGGATCACCGCCTCGTTTTCCTGTTCTTGTAATATCTGTAGCCATTGATTATACTGTCCCAATATATCTGGTTGCCCATGCTTCACTTTGAGTTGCTGGGTTATCTTGAAATGTTTCTATACTTTGATCTTCGCCTCTTGCTATTTCGGCTGTTCTTTCATTGTTTACAGTAGGACTTGTATAAGGGGTATCCTCATAGTCAAAAAAGTCTAGGCTGCTTGTATCCACTAGCGGGTTTACTACTGTTGCGCCACCTGCATCAGTGCTGGGTTTGTTGCCACTGCGTCTAACACGGTTATTAATCTCAAAGTCGCCATCTTCTACTTCATCACTAGCACGGACTGTGGCTGCTTGAACTCCTGTTTTTGTTAAACCACCTCGACTAGGTTGCAATTTAGCTCTGAA
>Ga0181415_1000038_pt1 | contig 30784 bp, 62 predicted proteins | sample 38SPOviralmetaG_FD_130140 | JGI IMG/M metagenome (GOLD analysis project Ga0181415, IMG submission 130140) | Marine viral communities from the oligotrophic San Pedro Time Series (SPOT) site, San Pedro Channel, CA, USA - 38 SPOT_SRF_2012-12-11 | ecosystem: Environmental > Aquatic > Marine > Strait...
AACTCACACATGACTATGACGAAGCACCCGCAAGTGATGTGGAGCCGTGCCCTTCATGCGGTGGTGACAACTACTACAACCGTGCTTGTGATGATTGCCACTATGTCAAACCACACAAGGATGAAGAGAAGATAATGTGTTTCACATGCGGTGTGAAGAAAGGAAGACTTGACTTCATGGACACAGGCGGACCATGTATGACTTGCCTTGCGGCGCAGAAGAAAATCAAACACACAGCAAACGAAGTTCAATGCCACTCATGTAAGGAGATGAAGACTGGTGACATGCTTGCGTCGTTCAAGAATGATAAGTTCCTGTGCCTCGCTTGTGAAATGCTCGATGAAATTTGTTGGAGAGGGGTGAAACAATGAACAGAACATACGAAGACATGAGCAAAGAAGAACTGATTACATTGGAAGAAGCCATCAAGATTCATCTTGATTATGTGATTGCTGTCACGGAGAACAACGCCCGATGGGAAGAACTGACAAGAATAGAAGGTGATGAAGAATGAACAGCACCATCGTACACAGAATGATACGGACCTTCACAGGCTACGGCGCACCCGATGTAAGGGATGATGTTGGACCGAACAAAGCCGACTGGCCTTTCTTCTCTCGTGTGGCCAACGCTGACTTCATGGCAGACTACGAGTTGCTTGAAGCGGCTGAACGATTCCACAAGTATCGCAACACACAACTACCATCCATCCTCATTGATGCTGGACTCATTGAGAACGAGGGTCAAGTCCTTCGCTTCCTTGATAAGATGAAAGCACAGGGCGAGCAAGCCAAGGTGGAGTACGACAGACTCGAAGCCGCCATCCATGAGAAGCACAGAATCCGTTCAGCAGTAAAGCATTCCATCACTAAGCGTTTGCTTTCAAGACAATGGGATAAGACCACCGACTTCAACAACAGTGAAGACGAAGAGATTGATGGGTGGGTAGGTAAGGTTGCCGAATCATACGAGTGTAAGTGGGATGAAGCAGTGACCATCATTGAAGAGTTCGTTGCCAACTGGCGACCACCCACCAGCAAGGTCGTATCATTCTCAATGGTCGAAGACTCATGGACGAACCGATGGGGCAAACAATTCACCAGCAATCGAATTGCTTTGACCTACTCGTACAACCCCGAACTCAACAACGCACTCAAGAACAACCTCGGCTTCCCTGCCATCAAGTTCGATGGTGGTACAAAGAAGTGGACACTACAGGACAACAGCGAGGTGCTTGACAAAGCCAAGGCAATCATCATTGAGGCTGGCATGTTCATCAACGAACAGTCACTCAACACACTGGAAGTATCGGCACCAGCCGTCAAGAAGTCTATAGACCGTGTGACCAAAGCCACGGCTGAATTGATTGGCAACTCATCCATCTCCCTCAAGTGGCCCTTCATCTCCGATGAAACACTGCGTGGCAACTTACTCAACCAAGTCAAGATGACACAGGGGCGCAAGTTCAATCCCACAACCAAGGCGTGGACTATTGCCATAGGCGAGGCGGCTCCGCTCATTGACCGCTTGCGTGAGTATGATGAGAATGAATGGTGTGTGATGTTAGCCGATGCCATCGAAGCCATCCCCGAAGTCCACTCGTTCATGGAAGAGAGAGCGAAGCGTATCGCCATCAGTGGTGCGGCATCACTTGATGACAAGATGATAGTCGCTGAAATGAGGGAAGAGTTAGCCAACCACTTCCCTGCTGACCGTGAACTCTATCCGTTCCAATATGTCGGCGTTCGTTTTGCTCAACTCGCTGGTGGTCGTGCGCTGATTGGTGACGACATGGGTATTGGAAAGACCATTCAAGCACTCGCACACATCGCACTCAACCAAGACCAATTACCTGCGTTGGTTATCTGCCCTGCTTCGGTCAAGTACAACTGGCTCAAGGAAGCAAGGGCATGGCTACCAAACATGACCAGTGCTGTTGTCGAAGGGCGTAGTAAGGGTACACTTCCCGATGCTGACATTGTGATATGCAACTACGACATTATCTCCGGTCGCTTGAATCAACTGCTTGATGCTGACTTCAACATCGTGGTGTGTGACGAGTCACACTACCTCAAGAACAGCAAGGCCAAGCGCACAGAAGCAACACTCACTGTGGCTCAACAGTCCAAATCAGTTCTGTGCCTCTCCGGTACAGCAGTGACCAACAGGCCAAACGAGTTCTTCACCACACTCAATCTCCTACGACCTAACGAGTTCCCATCGTTCTTCAACTACGGACAGCAATACTGCGATGGGTTCCAAACACGATTTGGTTGGGACTTCACAGGTGCAAGCAACACCGAAGAGTTGCACCATCGTACTCGTGACTTCTGTATTCGCCGCCTCAAGCAAGAGGTGTTGACTGAACTGCCCGACAAGGTGCGTACCATCGTTGACATTCAACCGTCGAAGGCTGACCTCAAGCAGTACACTGACCTACACAGGTCATGGATGGATGAGTACGAACTTCACATGAATCATCGTACACTCCCTGCTGGCTTCGTTCTCAACATGCTTACAGCACTGCGACATGAGTGTGGACTCATCAAGGTTCCATCAACAGTGGAATACATCAAGGAGTACCGCAACATCACAGGCAAACCATTGGTTGTCTTTGCACACCACGCTGATGTGCTGAACAGCACAGTGAAGTTGTTGATGGAAGACAAGGACTACAAGTGGCGCATCGCCGGTATCAAAGGTGACATGCCAGCACACATTCGACAGAAGAATGTCGAAGCATTCCAAGAAGGGCACATTGATGTGCTGTTCTGTAGCACGATGGCGGCGAAGGAAGGTATCACACTGACTCGTGCCGATACTGTCGTGTTCATTGAGCGTGAGTGGGTGCCCGGATGGGAAGAGCAAGCCGAAGACCGTGTGTACCGCATCGGTCAAGACAGCGATTCAGTCCACGCTGTGTACCTATCAGTGGCGAAGACCATTGACGAGAAGTTCAACTATGTTATCGAAGAGAAGCGCAAGGTCGTGAAGGCAGTGCTTGACGGTGGTAGCATGGAAGAGCGTGAAGGTATCGCCAACGCTCTCATCCAGTCCATGATTGCGAGCGGTGACTTGCCCGCAGAATTTGGTAAGAAGGTGAAAGCATGAACTGGCTCAAGCGTACACTCTATAGAATGATTGACCCCAAGCCTGTGAATACTCGGCATGGGGTGGCGACACCTGTACAGGTGAAGGTGAAAGGTGACCAAGTGGAACTGGTATTGCTTTTAGATTGAAGAGTATTTAAACCAACTAAGAAGGAAGGAGATGAGAACTATGATTAGAAAATGGATTGAGAAAGCAGTGGACCGATACTTGGTGAGTCACGATAACCTTGCAGCAAAAATTGTGTCTGAAATGCATATAGCGAATGAATACTACCACCTTGCGGAAGCGTTCGACAAGGCTAAACTCATGAAAGAGGTTGACTTGACAGACCTCGCATGTGAGATTGACATGTATGACTTGGCTGGACAATTTGACGAGGATTCACTTGCCGACCAAGTTATGCGTACCTTGTCCCTTAATGAACATGACATTGCTCGCAAGATACTTGACGAGATTGACATGAGTGACATTGCCGTTGAGATTGACCTTGACGACCTTGCAGGGTACTTCGACACGGGTGACATTGCTTCTAACATTGAGACATATGATGTGGCTAACGACATTGACACAGATGAGATTGCAGAAAGCATTGTTGACAACCACTTCGATGCCATCCTTGAGGCACTCAAGAAAGCAAAGGAAGGTGAAGAAGAATGATTGACACAGACAAATACGAAGAACATACAGAAGGGCCGTGGAGAATAGTTTGTTGGGAACGAAAATGGTACATTGAAGGTGATTATGAAGAAGGGCAAGAGGAGTGTACTGCGAGAGATGTTTGTCATTTGTATGGAACTGCTCAACGGAAAGACCCAACGGCACGACTCATCGCAGACGCACCACTACTGCTCGCAGAAGTCAAGCGGTTGCGTGAGCGACTCATTAGAGCATACGATTGGGTTGAGAAAGTAGTCCACGGTGATGATTCAGTGATGGCGGATTACACTGAATATGTATGCGGAGGCGAGGAAGAATGATTGACACAGACAAATACGAAGGACACACGCAGGGGCCGTGGACTCTTAGTGAAGAATACGCTTACGAGTTATTCATTTATGCAGGTGATGTAAGGCTTGCTAAGATGGATGGTAATGCACCACTTCGTACTAATGAGCATGGTAATGTCGAAGATGTAAATGCACAACTCATAGCAGACGCACCACTACTATTCGCAGAAGTCAAGCGGTTGCGTGAGCAAAACAAATTGATGGTGGACTACTTTCGCTTCATGCGTGTTTGTGGATTGACTGACGAAGATTGGATAATAATAAACGAATGGATAGGAGATGAAGAAGAATGATTGACACAGACAAATATACAGGACACACACCGAAGCCGTGGGGTATAAAGAACGCCCCTCACAACATCACGCATTTGTATGGAGGAAATGATACAAAGATTTGCTCGATTCAAACCCCCGATAGTATGTTTGCTAAGACAAAGGGTGAACTGAAACTTAGTCGTGAATGTAATACCAACGCACGACTGATACAAGACGCACCACTTCTCCTTGAAGAAGTCAAGCGGTTGCGTGCTGAACACGAGCGAGCCGTTGCGATTCTCCGGCATCATCAAATGACTTCGCCGGGTGCCGTTGGCGTGAAATCATCGTGTGGCATCGCCTCCGCCTGTCGCCTCATCCTCAACATCTTGGAGGGAAAAGCAGAATGATTGATGTTGCATTTGTAGTGTCTAATTTATCATTACTAAGTGATGAACAGTTAGATTGGTTAGAGGAAGAAATTGTGCATTGGCGCAAACAGAAAGCAGAATTGTTAAGTAAATTAAGACCGGAAGTTGTAGAATATGAAAAAGGGAGAGTGAAGAAGAATGATTGACACAGACAAATACGAAGGACATACACCTGCGCCGTGGACTATGACCGAGGACATGCAAAGTGTAATGATACCAGCGAACCATCAAAGCGTGGATGATATGAGTCCTTACATTGGTAGTAGTTCAAACGCACGACTCATCGCAGACGCACCACTTATCCTTGCCGCTTACGACAAGCAGGTTCGCTGGATAAATGACATACTGTTCCGCCTTGAGAAAATGGAAGAAGCGAGTGTATCACAGCGACTCCGTTTCCTTCTCACAGTACAAGAAGAATTGGAGATGATGATTGAATGAACGACCACCAAGACAGCGAGAACTTTTCTTACAATCGTACATGGGTAGAGATTCAAGACCTACTACATGAAGCCGAACGCAAACAGAACCAACACCTACTCGCACTACAGAACACACGACTCACGAAGAAACAGAAGGTACAACACATGAGGGACTTCAAGGGATTGCAGGGTGTTATCCACGCACTGCGTTGGACACTCGGTGACCTACACATACCTCGTAAGAAAGTATTGGGAGAGTGACACACATGCCAAGACAGAAGAACGATGATAAGATGATGGACCTACTTGTTAATGCGTTGCAGGTTGGTGACACATTCTATCGTGACGATGGAATAAAGAAGATTATCGAACAGTGTAATAATGCAGGTTTGAGTATTCGATACATACCAAACAAGTACAGGTTCACAGGACTACTCAAGAGAGACTCACGGTTTAGGGTCAACCGAAAGGAAAGGAAATTCACAATTTGGGAGAGAACTAATTGAAGAGTATTTAAACCAACTAAGATGAAAGGAGATGAGAAACATGAAAATGAAAACGAAGAACAACGAACAGAAGACAGTGTTCGCCGCAAGAGTGGTGAACTCACAAGATGACTGGCTAAGTGCTGAAGAGTTGTACGAACTGATTGACAAGCGTAGTGTACGCACTACCGTTGAAAAGTTCAGTTCAAACTTGAGCGATGCCTTCAAGAAAGGTATGGTGAACAAGTGTCGAGGATTGGACAAGAGTGGTAGGGGTCGTATCTTGTATGCGAAGATTGCAGATACATGGGGAAATAAACTATCCCCCAGTATCACACCCTTTGCACATGTCGACAAGCCTTTTGTGCAGACCGAGCAGAAGGTCAAGCGTACTAACCAACACCAACTACCTGCCGTACTTGATGTGCCGCTTGGTAGGTTGCTTGAGTATGTCACAGATGTAAGTGAGGATGATTTGATGAGTGTACTACGGGACTTGATTTACAGCACACCAACTCGTGAACTACGGGAGCGATACCCTGCCTTAGAAGATACACTGTTCGATATTGTCGGAGGTGATGAGTGATGGGATGGGGTCATTCACCAGTCTTTTATGGCTACCGGCATCCCTCGGTGTGGAAAGAACTGGGCTTAATCGGTGACAGGCTCACCTTCACCAACGATGAAACAGTGACCAAGTTAGGTCTTGGCTACCTAAGTAGTGTTGGTAAAGAATGCGCTATGGATGCGGCTGTTCGATACACCCTGCTCAACGCAGGTGAGAATGCTGAAATCAATGCCAAGCAAATGCTCAATCAACACACACGCCTTGCCGCACTTGTTGAAGAGAACATCATGGCTGACGGTTGGTATCGAGTGGATGGTGAGCGTACTCGTGGATGGGTTGTCGCTACAGACTTCCGCCAGTTATGGAAGAATGGTATGTGTAGTGGTTATGAAATTAACAATGCACACTTCCCCGCATCGTGCATCAACACAAAAGAAGACCTTGATAAACACAACTATTACACTTGGAACAGGTCTAACACAGGTAGTTATTACAATCGTCTTAGAATCGCAAGCGAGAATAACCTTCTCGAAACTATTCCGGTGCTTGGTAATGAGCGTATGCTTGCAAATCACCTTGAGGACAAAGTTGTTTTACGAGCAATCAACAAGTCACTCAACCGAATGGTCAAGAGTGAGAAGGTGGTACAGGTCACAGCAGGTCGAGGTCGTACCTTCCGATGGAATGCTTGGCAGTGGTTAGACAACTTCCGCAACCGCCGACTTGTCACAGAAGCAAAGCAACGCAAGTTGGGTGATGTTGTCAACGGATGGGAATACACCAAGGGTAAGATTACAACTCAATACGGCGTGGAGGTTTGCGACTACGCATGGGAACCTGTCGAAACTGTGTATTTTTGGCGTGTGGTTCTCAACTCACAGACCAATCATACCCGACTCCCTTACATCTTCTTCAACAAGGAAGATGCTGTTGCATACAAGGAACAAATTGACTTGGCGGTAAATGCACCGCAGTTTCCTACATACTACACAGATGTAGATGGAGAAAAGAAACCATCCTTCCCATCCATCAGTGTTCGCAAGATTGCTGTTGAAGGTTTCCACTTGAAAGCGAACACGACCATCGAAGAAGTGCAACAACCCGACATTCTTTACAAGCGATTGATGGTTGGGCCGATGGCAATGTACAATGAGTATCGTGACATGTCAACAAGCACCCACAGATTCCCAACTCGACAGGTGAGTGGGAAATGATTGAAGGGTATTTAAACCAACTAAGAAGAAAGGAAGTGAAGAACTATGATTGAAAACATGAAAGCATTTATGGAAAGCAAGAGCATTGACAACGAGAACACACCATTCGTACAGGTACGACATGACGCAGGTGGCAACATGATGCATCTACAGGTGTGCTCCCTGTTAGTCAAAGGCAACCGAGACTATGGCTACGCAGACAAGTTCAGCGTGCCCCCAGTTGTGGCAGACAGCATTCGGGCATACACAGAAACAGAAGGATTGCTATACGATTCACTTGCGTCGGACAGTAAGGTGTACATTAGAGAACCCTTTGTTAATTTCTTCAGATGGGATGATGGTGTGCAAATGGTAATCAATAGTTGTTGGTGTGGGTATAACAAGCATTTCAACGCTGACGGTGGTTTCATACTTGACATGCCTGTTGAAAGATTCGGTGAACTTATCTTACACCTTGATGCTGTTGGTATGCTTACCACACAAAAGGGTAAGCGATACATTGGTGGTGAAGAAGAATGAGTCTGTACAACCAAATTGATTCAGCCAAGCACATGCTTGTTGAAGCCTCGCCAATTCCAATTGATGAGGAAGTAGTGAAGGCTACCCGCATGTATCTTGATGCTGGTAAGGAACTCTTTCAGCGTGCAAGCAACACAGCACACATACACCCTGCTTGGTGTCACAGTGACTTCTTGGCTCACGCTCCATTCAACAAACATCTCTTCACCTACATGGTGTTGAGAAAGGTTGCCGAAGGTGTAGGTGCACCTGTATCATGGTTGTACCTCATGGACTTTTCTATTCAAGTGGACCCCGCTCAAGCAGTGGTAAGGTTTGCAGATACAGATGTGAAGATGATTGACGAAGACGGTTATGCTACACCGGATGCAAAGTCGGCTTGGTTTGATGCGAAGGAAGCGGGACTAATTGATGATGAAGAGTTCTTGTTCTCGTTGCCACCCGAACTTGAAAAGAAGGTGGCAGATGCGAAACATGTAATCCAATCACATGCTGATGCAAACAACATGTCGTTTGCTAAAGCATTGGGTGAGTTCGCTATGACGAACATTGATGCACCATTCCCGCACGAGAATGATGATAGTCACGGAGGCGATGAATAATGATTGACACAAGCAAATACGAGAATCACGACATGATACGAATTGCCAAACAACTGTTGATTGAAGACGCACCACTTCTTCTTGAAGAAGTCAAACGGTTGCGTAAGGCGATTATTGAAGTTGCATTTGATAAACATGAGAGTGTATATGAAATGAAACAGGCATTGGTGAAGAATTGCTTTGAAAGATTGAAGGAGGCGGGCGTATGAATCAAATCAAAAACGATAACGGTGAAACATTGAACGAGTGGTTATGGAAAGTTCACCCTGCTATACTGATACAATACATGCACACTATCAAAGGCTACAGCGATTTAGTGAACAGGGGTGAAGAAGCATGAAACTTATCATAGGCGCAGACCGATACATCATGCTTGAAAGTATTCCCGACCTTGGTTGGTATCAAGTGACCGAATCAATTCGATGCCAGCACATCACCGACGCAGGTGACATGGTGCGGAGAACTACACGAGGATGGGAGTTCTTCTCATCGCTCACAGATAACACTCCAAGGTATGTGCTACCCAGTAGGGCGGCTGTACTTGATACACACACGGAAGGTGAAAGTGAAACGCTCTTGTATCGCACTGGTGTAATGCAAGAAGAATGAATAACCATTAAACAAAAGTACCCCATGCGATTATTATGACCCCCTTTGAGGAAGCCTTTGCTTACCTACAACAGAACAGGCCACAAGGTCAGTTCTTAGGTGGTAGCACAGGAGCAAGAGGGTACGACCTACCGATGGGTCGATTCGTTGGCAAGCGTGGTGACAGCCGAGGACACATTGAGAACGAGTTCGACATGAACCGCTACTTGAATGAACTCGGCGTACCAGTACCACAAGCGGCTATGCAAGACGGACTTATGCTCACACAGATGGAAGAGGGACAACAAATGGGACACGCTAACGAACAAGACAGGAAGCAACTCGCAAGGGACATTGTACCTCATGCGGCGATTGCTAACTGGGACATGCTTGGCATGGGTCGAGACAATGTAATACGCCGACCCGATGGTACACTCTCCTATGTTGATGTAGGAGGGGCAGGGGCATACCGAGCACAAGGCGCACCGAAGGGTGCGGCGTTCGGGCCTACTGTTGGCGAACTTGATACACTACGGGATAAGAACCGTGAACTGTACAATGTAAGTGATGCACAACTTGGACAATCATACGACCACTACGGAGGCGAGGATGCGATGACACAGGCATTGAATGTGCTACGCAATCCCGACACACAGAACATCATGCAACAACGAATACAAGATGTAGCCCGCCGTGTCGCTTAGTTTAATTGAAGAGTATTTAAACCAACTAAGAGGAAAGGGTTAGCGAAAGCAAGGAATGGATAGTATGAAATTATCAGCAGAAGAACTTGACAGAAGGGTGCAAGACCGTATCAAGTGGATGAAGACATGTTCACTGTGCGGGTGTCGCTTTTCGTTTAGGAATGAAGGTACGAGCAAAGGAAAGATTACTGGTGGTTTCACTTGCAGTCCATGCATTGATACTTTCGATGAGCCGCTTGAAGCACTGTCGGGTATCGTCACTAAAGATGTGCTTAATTTTATCCGTGAAGACATAAAGCGATATTGCAACAAAAGGAGAGATGAACATGAGTGAATACAAGAATTACAAAATAGAGATACACGAAGGAGATAGCGGTAGTGGATGGTGGTGTCAAACCTACATTCGATTACCCGTGAAGGGAATTGATTGGTATGAACACGACCTACAATCAATGCTACAACACGAACTTCTCCCGAAGATGATGGCTGTTATCATGGGTCAACTCGGCCCCGAATCGGACTGGGAAGATGTGTATGGAGGCGAGGAAGAATGAATCTACAAGAAATCATGGAAGGCAAGTGGGCGGAGTTCACGGCAACTGATGAGCGGCATGAAGGTTATTCGTGGTTGTACGGCACGATTACCCTCAACGACAAACTGTACAACTGCGTGCTACAAGGCAAATACAAGTACCAATCCTACTACAAGGACACGATGTACAACCAACTGTACCTGCGTATCAGTCCCGAAAGAGAGGGCGACCCCATTAAGGTCGCAGGTGTTGACTACGAAGTGGACGGCCTGTTCCTCACGGTGCATCGCACTGAGAGAGGGCACCTTTACGGACACATCAGCGACCACCGATTCTTTGAACACTTTGATTACGACATTCGCAGGGTGAAGACGCACAAGTATCAGTTTTCTCGTGACCCACCTACCGAGAATGCGAAGAAGCAACTCACGGAAATGTTTGCTGGCCTCCGCATTGTTTTACCAAAGGATATACTGAACATCATGTACTCGCCTACCGAAGTAATGCAAATCATCACAAGCGAAGAAAAGCGGATTAGGCAAGAGTACAATGATAAGATTGCTGAAATAAAGCAAGAGCATTCACATAGACGAAAAGTGCAAATGAATTTATTCAAGGAGGAACTGAAATGACACGAGAAGAACAAATTGAAGAGCAAATAAAACAACAGATGTTGCTTATCCAACAGAAGATGGACCGCCTTGCGGCGTGGAAACAAAGTGGGTACGGGGAACCGTGTGTGCAACACCACTGGAAGTTGGTCAACTACGAACTGTGGGAGGATGCACCCTACAACCTATACTTTGCGTGCGACCAATGCGGCATGACCATGACGCAGAAGGCAAAGGTCATCGAGGAAACCATCTTCGATGAGTGGCAAGAATACCGAGAAAACAAAGGAGATGAAGAAGAATGAACCGAAGACAGAAGAAAGCACACATGGGCAGATACCGAGCAAAGTTCCGACGAGCGTTGCGTAAGAAGGCACTACGAGAGGCAGGTGAAGAAGAATGAAGCGAGTGACCAAGCACATCAAGATGCTTGCCTTCCACATCGTACAAGAAGGCATGGGGCGTGAATCCGATACGCTTCTTAATCTTGCGAACTTTGAGTGGGAGGTTGAAACAGACCGGCCCTACACTTTTGAGGATTACGAAAATGCTTGCGAATGGATTGACAGGAGGTTGGCTTGAATGTGGGTAGCATTGACAGAAGGCTGGTTGAGCATCGTTGCTCACCGTGACAAGCCCGACCACCTACTGGTGCGGGCACGCAACCCTAAGCACATCACTCGTACATTCCCCGATGCGGAGATGTACACCAATGCTGATGCAGACTATCCGTTCCGGGCTGATGTACTACGAGCAGATGTGATTGATTTCATGTCCCGTCGCTTGGAACACATGACCTATGACAACTTCAAGAAAACAATTGACGATGATTTTTATCACAATGCGGCAGTAGAAGTTTGGCGTGACATGTGGGTGTACGGTCGCCGCTACAGGGGTGATGCAGAATGATACTGCGTGGAGGTGAAGTCATAATGATAAACATAGACAACTTAGATGGTGAAGGAACTATATTCATAACCACAGACGATGGAACTAAATCCATAGGTCATGTTGAAGAAGAGTATGTAGACATTATGCAAGATGTTGTCAAAGCATACCACTTTTACACAAAAGAAATCAAGCGGTTGCGTGTATTGTTGAATGGAATTGTTGACATTGCTCTCAAGCAAACGCTGTTGAATGATGACAACCCACCAATGGTGAACATTCTCAACATCGCATATGAAGGGGTGGTAGAATGAATACACCAATACAAGGATGGCCCCTGTTAGGCGGAGGCTCGCTGACTTTGTGCGGCATTGATGATTTCCGTGACACACTCAAACCGGAGCACGAAGTAGTCACACTGTGTCGCTTCCCTCCCAAGTGGAGCAAGACTGACAAGAACGAGCGACACCACTACTACTTCCGAGCGCACAATGAAGACCCGGCCATTTGGTCGCACGGTGTAAGTATCGTAATGGATTTGCTTGAGGATGGTAAAGATGTTCTCTTGCACTGCGTTCATGGTCGTGACCGGACTGGTGGCATAGCCTATGTTGTGCTACGCCTTCAAGGGTTCACTCACGAAGTGGCACACGCAAAGATGGTTGAAGCACGACCTACACAAAAAGACGCATGGGCAGAAATTATCCCAATGCGAGTATCACTCTACCGAAAAATAATTGAAGAGTATTTAAACCAAGATAGAGAAAGGAGATGAGAAATATGGACATTGAACGAAACGAGAACACGGAATGGTACATCAACATCGTACTTCAATACGGTTTTGACCGTACAGGAAACCTTGCGGCCAACGAATACTTGGACGAATGGGACATTGGTTTTGGTGAAGTGGTGCTGGATTTACAAGCCCTTGGCTACACGAAACGATTTGAGGATTGGACTGACGGAGACTGGGACATGATGGAACATGGCATTTCATGGGCAGAACAATTCATCATAAAACAATTGGAGTCTACCGAAAAATAATTGAAGAGTATTTAAACCAAGATAGAGAAAGGAGATGAGAAAGATGAAGAAAGAAATGAGAGAAATGCTACAACACATTTGGGAAGTGTTTGGTCACTTAGATAGTGAAGTTGAGTATTATGCAGAAAGGTATGAAATTACATTAGAAGAAGTACATGAGTTGTATAACGACTTGGGTATATACATTGACAAGAAATACAAATTGGAGGAATGAACATGGCACATAACATAACACAAGCAAAGAACGGACAATATATGACAGCATGGGCTGGTGACACACCGTGGCACCGCTTAGGACAGCAAGCAGACGGACTGATGACAGCAACGGAAGCGTTGATTGCGGCCAACCTTGACTGGTTGGTTGAGAAGCGACCACTGTACAATCAAACCGAGAACGGACCCGAAGTAGTACCCGATACCTACGGGGTCTTCCGCAAGGAAGAAGAAGACGGAACTACCAATTGGATTCCACTCAATCGTGGTACAGCAGTTGGCCGGGTATGGAAACCATTCCAAAACATCGAGTCAATGGATTTCCTTGACGAGTTGTGCCAAACACAAGAAGCGAAGATTGAGGTGTGCGGTGCATTGGGCAACGGTGAGAAGGTATGGGTACTGGCAAAGTTGCCGGAGAGCATTGTCATCAATACCGTTGACAAGATTGACAAGTATATCCTCATTGTGAACAGCCATGATGGTTCGGGTTCACTCAAGATTTTCCTTACACCTATTCGTGTGGTGTGTGCAAACACTCTTGCGATGGCTATGAAGGGGCGAACAGGTGGGTACAACATTCGACACACAGGTAAGTTGCACGACCGTTTGGAAGCGGCACGAGAGGCACTACAGTTGGTGAACACTGACTTCATTGAATGGGGCGAGCAAGCACAATCGTTGCTTGAAGTTAAGATGACCATGGAAGATATGGAGTTATACTTCATCGACTCGCTTGGCCTTACCTTCAACGACAAGGGTGACCTTACCACTCGTTCAAAGAACATGCTCAACACAGTTGTGGGCTTGCTCGGCAACCACAAGAACACACTCAACAATATGGATGGTACAGCATGGGCGGCGTACAACGCTGTCACCGAAGCCATCGACCACAACTTCACTCGGCTTGCCAATGGTGAAGTAAGTACAAAGCGTATGGAGTCGGCACTGTTCGGTACATACAATCGCACTAAGCAGAAGGCATGGGTGAAAGCAATGGAGTTGACACAATGTTGAACCCGCACGAATTGAGCATTGAAGAATTGAAAGAAAGAATGGGAAATCTGCGTCATTTACAAAACGAACTAATCGAATTGATTTACTACATCAGTACGGTCAATGACCTTTGTTTGAGTCTTAGTATCGAATGTAGACACAGCGCAGTCATAGAATACGCTCGCATAGAATCTGATGTTAATGATGCACTGGTGGAAATAGAAAACAGATTGATGGGGATGGCAGAATGAGCAAAGAAGAAGAGTGCGCTATCTGTGCAGAAGACTACCACGACAGTGACCAGTATATCTGTGCCGATTGCAAAAGAGAATTGGATGACTTGAGAGCAGACCAACAAGCATCGAGGTGGGACTGATGGAAGTGAAGTACAAAAACAACGACCCCAACAGTAAGTATTCACAGTGCTACCGATGTTTAGCACACAGGTACAGTAAAGCCATAAAGCGTACATACAATGTGGATGGATATAGACTGTGTAAGGACTGTGAATCCACTGTGTCATCAAGGGGGTGGGACATATGATACTTGACAATTTTGATATTACATGGAGCAAGGAGTTCAAGGACTTCGCTTTCTGGGCTTTGTTAAACTCAAACGAGGCTGAAATTGCATCCGAGTGGTTGTTTTACTTGTACTGTTCCCATGAAAGCATTACGCTGTTTGACCACGACCCAACCGAAGCAGAACTTGAGGTTTATGAGAAGCAGGTTTCAGCACTCATCAACAAGTCAAAAGAACTCAAAATGATTCGCAAATGGTTCAAACATGTGCAAGAAGCAAACGGTCATGGCGATGAAGCCATGAATGACTTTCGCAAGGCCATGAAGAAAAAATACGGAGTGGTGATTGAATGAACATCTTCGTACTTGACACCGACCCTACTGTTGCGGCTCAAATGCACTGCGACAAGCATGTGCCCAAGATGGTCGTGGAAGCCGCACAGATGATGGCATCAGCCCTGCGCCGACATGGTGCGACTGATGAGCAGATGCCACTCACCAAAGCGGGCAAGCCCTACAAGGGTGGCTACGCTCACCACCCATGCACCGTATGGGCTGGCGATAGTGAGGCTAACTTCGTTTGGCTTGCTCGACACGCAGTAGCACTGTGTGGCGAATATACCAAACGCTTCGGCAAAACACACGCCTGTGACCGACCCATACACTCGATGATTGGCTTGGTGTTTTTGTTCAAGGACAAGTACCCAAGTACCAAAGCCGCACTCACACCATTCGCACAGGCCATGCCCGACGAGTATCGTGATGCAGATGCGGTCAAGGCATACCAAGCCTACTACCATTCCAAGCAGTTCGCCAAGTGGGACAAGGGCACACCTGCCCCCGACTGGTGGCAAGGCGTGGAGGTGAAGGCGTGAGTGATACAAAGGAAAAATTGATGGAATGGATTAAGCATGAATGTGAACAGCATTACGGATGGCGTGAAGATTATGCGCTTGAAGTGTTGATTGGGATTCTCGTAGGTGCGATTGATGGTGATGACGCACCATACGGCTACGCTTGTCTCAATGAGATTATCAAAGACTGGGCAGACTATGGCGTGGAGGTGACGGCGTGAAGAGTGAAGATGTGACTTGGAGTAAAGAGTTGAAAGAGGCTATGCTTCACATCATGACCTCCACTGAATCAATAAAACATTTGGTTCATTATTTGGTTGAGTACATCGCAAGAGAAGACGATACTCTCCCGGAATGTGACGGTGAGGACGAACATGAAATTGATGCTTACAACAAAGCATTGGTTAAGGTCTTGCGGAAGTCAAAACACTTCAAGGATGTGTGGAAGTTTTTGAAAGTAGCCTCCGATTATTACTGTCATGATTACAACAATGATTTAATGAAGCACTTCGCAACTTACTACGACTTGGAGGTGACGGCGTGAAGAGATTTCCTAAATCAAAAGCAAAGATACAGGCGTTGAACATTTGCATCATGCAATACACATGTGTTGAGGGCAACGGTGCGGAGTGGGTGTACACCTACAACAACGGCACAGATACATTCGGTGCGCCTCTCATTTGTACAGTAGAAGATATTGAATGGGCGATGGATTACTTATGGGAACGATGTCAAAAGGTGGAGGTGACGGCATGATTATGATGAAGTGTAATATTGTTGATTGTCGTGTTAAGACTTTCATTGTTGGTAATTGGGAAGATGAAGCATGGGAATACGAAGAATCATCAGCATGGTCTATGTTGAAAAACAACTGTTGTCCGGGGTGCGGAGAAGAAAGCGTGGAGGTGACGGCGTGATTAGGTGCTATGGAATTGCATACGGTGAAGACAATACTCACTGCGATGTTTCTAAAACTGAAAGAGGGGCGAAAATATACGCAACTCGTAATGACTACACCAAGGTCACAATTAGGGTAGGTTATCACGCTGAAATAATTGCCGAAAAGGTAGATGGTAAATGGCAAAGTGTGGAGGTGACGGCGTGAATAAAACATACATGGATGGATTAGCAGAAGGCTACGAAGCGGCCATGAAAGAGTTGCAAAGAATACTTGATGAAGTTGCAGATACCTATGCGGTGCTTGAAGAACACTTGGAAGAAATAAACAACCACCCTAACAGAAGCGAGGAGGTGACGGCGTGAGTGATATTAACACAGTGATTATTAGGATTGATACTCAAAACTTTACCAATAAAGAAGTTCACGAAACCGTGAAACTATTTGAAGAAATGGAATTGAAATGTTGGATAGAATACTTTGATGAATACGGGAAACTCGTGGAGGTGACGGCGTGAAGAAATTTATTGAATACAGAATCCACTATGGGGAGGATGGTGATTCAATTAACATACTCTCTTACGAAGGAAAGGATTGGCGTAAGTGGAAACAACACATTGGAGAAGAAGGAGTCCAATGGATTGAGAGGGTAGAAGATACAATTTGTGAATACAATGGTGTTGTTGATTCCGATTATGAAATACTTTGGATGGTGAAAGAATGAGTGAAACCATTTCAATCGAAGATGTTGATGAGTTATTCATCAATGATGAAATTTTAATTGATGGTGAATACTTGAAATTCATCATGCAAATGGATGCAAGTGATATGCAGTGTCCCGAATGTGGACAACAGAACAAGGACAATAAGATGTTTCAACTTGACAGTGGGCAGTACCTTTACATAGGGAACTGCTGTGGGAGATTCGTCTTGTGCGAGGTAAATGGTGAGGACAATGGAATGGCAACCGACGAGTGAATTGATTGATTGGGGAAATGACCACTTCGGTAAGATGGCAGTGGATTCGATATGGGCACCGGACGACAGTGGTGTTCAGTATCGAAAGATGAGCGACAACAGTTATGCTCTTGTGTTCATGCTGAATCATCCTATGGCGCAGGAACATCACATGAAGTTCACGCTATTGATGGAAGCATGTGGCTACACTATGGAAGAGCCGGATGCATTGGAAACGGTGACACCTCCGCTTGACCCTATGGCACAAGCAGAAATGCAGTACAATGCAAAGCAGGAAATCGCACAGTCTTGGGCTTGTGAATGCGGCTTCCCTCTTGCTAACAATGACTTAGAGAAATCCAAGTACGAGTACATTGAAACAGTTGATGCTGATACATCAAACGGTACCACTGTACCAATCGACCTATGGCGTGTTGTTATCGGATGCGCTTCGTGCGGTCAAGACATTAACATGGACCCCGATGATTATCACCTGCTTGCTGGTGATAACTTGTTCATGCGATGGGTTTCAAGCACTCACAAGTATGTGGCACAGACAAGAGAACAACTTGTTGACTACGCAGAAGGTGGTGCTTTCGATGAAGGTATAGCGGGTATGTTCACTATTCTTGGTAAGATGAGAAACGGAGAACGAGTACCTCCTTGGATGTGGGGTATCACTTCAATTCAAACCCACTTACCTCTTCATGAGGAAGAGTGAGTATATGCTTACTTTGGCGAGGTTGGCCGATTTGGTCTACCAAATGCCAAATAAATTACTGGTGAAACAAATCACAAAAAGAGAGTGTCGTGAAATTTGGGACTTCGTTCATTCAACGAACAGGCTCTCCATCTCTCTCCATCGACTCAAGTCGCAATTGGCTAAAGAGTGTGGCGTGATGCTTGAGCGTATCTTGGAAGTAGCAGACGACAGACCGTTTGTTGAAATCCTAACAATGGAATCGGGAGATGTGCCAAGCACACACACGCTCAAAGAGGTGACTCAATTGATGAGGAACGCACACCTAAACGACAAATGGATTCTTCCATTCGCTGACAGCATCAGCACAAAAGAGGCTGGACTCATATGGAGATGGGCGTTGGACTACCGTTGGTACTCCAAGCGAAACCGATTCAAGAACTGGCTGTACCGGCACAGCAAATTAAACGCTGGTCATTCTTTTGATATACATCTTGCTGTCATTTTCGATGGGCTACAGGTGACGGAAACTCAAACACCATTCAAGAAACTGGAAGCGTGGGAAGGTGAGGTGCCGGAGAAGTGGTGGTTCGTCACGGACTGTGCCACCTTGAAGTATGTAGGTGATGGGATTGTACGCAATAGAAACGGTACACTGAACCCCACCTTTACACCGATGCTTGATAGCAACGCTGTGTGTTGGACATGGGAGAATCCCACGGGCACAAGTCACTGGCATTCACACAACACCCCCCTTCCGTTCTCCAAAGCGAAGGAACCTATGACCAACGAGTGGCACGAGTCACAAGTCTTGCTTGAGTCATATGCGAAGGGTGGTTTTTTAATTCACCATGAAACAAACTATTACTTGCTGACCAACGGAACCAATTCGTTGTACGCACAACTACTCACAATACAGAACTTGAACAAAGGAGGGTATGAAATTGTTATCGGTTTTAGCGATGCTGGTGAAGTAGTTGATGCGACGACGCACAGAATAGAAACAATACCATTCTCACTCGACAACGCATTGAAGCGTCGTGGTGTGAATGCGAACATACGACACGCTTTCCAACCAATTGAACAGTGTTTAGTTGGTAAGTTCAATTACACATGGACGCCGGATGGCGGGTGGCATTTAAAATTCGTTGATGTGGAAGACACCATGGGTGTTGATGATGTTGATGACATACTCGATTACTTTGCAATGACAGGTGGAGAAGATGAATCTTAGAGATGTTGGACTTGGGTTGGCGTTGACGAAGGTACAGTATTGTGTAGTCACCAAGCGCACACCCTACGCTTACGGGTTCAAGGTTGAGCGGTACATTCGTTTGAAGGACTCGTGCACACAAGAGCAGAAGAAGTGTATCGAAGTGTGGGCCAACTCAAAAGGACTCACTGTGATGGAGAGGCGGCAGATGTACGGGGAAGAGATGTATCGTTGGATTGACGAACTTGAACCGTTCCAATCTTTGATGAGCGAACAAGATGTAAAGCAAATCAAAAAGATACTGTGGCATCGTGACAACCCCATACCCAAAGTGATTTACAAGAATGAAGAAGATGGTACGCTCACCCGACGCAGTAAGAAGATAGGAAAGAACTGGAAGAAGTTCATGTACTGGGTAGAAGCGTGGGACAAATTCTGTGAGGAATTGTGATGATAGTCACCGTTTTTGGTGAAGAGTATTTAAACCAACTAAGAAGAAAGGATTGAGAAAAATGACTTGGAATGAGCAACTTCGACCCGTCCACCCATCACAAGTGGTGGGGAACGCACAGTTCGTTCGGGACGCCAAGGAATGGGAGAGTACAGGCAATTACCCCGCCGCTCTCTTGTTCGTAGGTGAACCGGGTACAGGGAAGACAAGTGCCGCCAATGCTCTTTCTCGCACCCTGCTTGGCAAACACTACAACGACATGAACATCTTGTGGACGAATGCCAGTGATGATAGGGGGATAAACTACATTCGTGATGAGGTGAAGAACTTTGTCCGTCTAAGTGGTATCGGTGCAAAGCGTAAGATTGTGGTGTGGGATGAGGCTGATGGTCTTACCCCTTCCGCACAAGACGCTTGTCGTGGCATCATGGAGAAGTACGCCGCTAAGGTGTTGTTTATTCTAACAGCCAATTACGCTGATAAGATTCGCCCTGCCATCAAAAGTCGATGTACGGTTTACTCCTTTTCCCGTGTGTCGCCTTTGCAGGGTGCACTCCATCTCAAGCGTATTGAAGGAGTACCTGCTGAATGGGAACAATACTACGAAGATGTAGTTGAGTACCACGGTGGTGACTTGCGTGCTTCTGTGGCCGCATTGGAACGCATACCGAAGACAGCAGACTCAATCAAACAATTCACGGTCAAAGCAACCGAAGAGGATTGGTGGGAGTACACCGCCTCTAACGAGTACAATGACCTCCGTGAGCACTTGCTCACTGTATTACATTCATCGGGCGATAAGTTGTCATTCATGAACAAGTTTCATCGTGCCATCCGTAAGCATTTTGATAATGATGCTGACACTACCTTCGTGGTTATGGAGGTATGGGGTGACATGATGAAGTATGTGTATGAATGGGGCGGCAGTGACGAGTCATATGTTGATGTGCTTGTCGCTCGATTGAAAAACAAAATGGAAGTGAAGACATGAGTACATGGGACAACGATGATGAATACAGCGAGATTGACGAAAACGACACGGGCACCAGCAATGGTTTCGGTGCGATGAATGACGGGGGCAACAGCACAGGTGGCTACCCCGAAGCAATCAACAGTCGATTGAAAGCATACGCAGAACGAACAGGAAAGAAATACGATGAGGTAGTAAGTGAGTTCACAGACTTGTGTAAGAATGTGTACTTGTCACTCGACCCGATTGCAGAAGATGAAGACCTTCTTGTGGATTGGGCTGAATCCTTTGTTGTAGAAACACGACGACAAAGTGGTGGCGGGAACAGCAAACTCAAGACATGGGTTGGTTGCTTCCTCGGCGTTGCTGACAAGAAGCGTGACAGACTGGCAAACATTGTCCGGGCGAATCTCAAACTGTTCAAGGAAGAACCCTCGGAGGCAATCAGTAGTGGTCGCCTCGGTCTGTATGAGAACGAAGGTGGGGTATGGACCCTCACTACCAAAGAGGGCACTGTGTCCACAGAAATTCCAGTGGAAGGGAACCCTGTTCCACCACACGGTATCAAGGCTGACAACGATTGGGTTTGTATGACCACATGGGATGGCAAGGCCGACCACTCAAAGAAGATGGGTCGCTACGCATACTTCTTGGGTGGCGAAGAAGAAGAGTTCCGAAAGAATGGGACTACAACTTTGTGGCGCATTGACATGACAGGTGACAACCTGTACAAGTCAATTGACATTGGGCGACCATGTAAGGTTTCAGTTGTTCCACCTCGTGAGGGTGGCAACGAGAACTTCAAAGATGTTCTTGGTACCTACAATGACTTCGACATTACTTACACGGATGAGTTCGTCGGTGAAAACCTACGACCGCTCCTTGCACCATCCAAGTTTTGGACTGGCAACTTCCACGACCTATACTCTCACATTGACTCCCTTGAGGAAGCATACGAGAGTAAGAAGCAATTCATGACCATTGGCAACGAGAAGCGAGCCTACGGGCCTCTCGTCATCACCAAGGGTACTGTGTCCCGCATGTCCACTGAACCTCGTGACAGCGAGTATGATGAGGAAGGACACAACTACAGCATGACTCTTTCCAGCAGTATCAGTGGTGACATTGACTGTTGGATTCCCGGTGCAGTGGGTAAGTGCACACAACCATTCGTTTCCCATTGGGGCGAAGATGCATACCCATACGCCGAGAAGTCCACAGTGTTCGTCTTTGGCCGAATTGGTATGAAGACACGAGATGGACTCACGACTCCTAAGTTAACGGTGTACGGCGTGTACGCTGACCCTCGACGCTCTCGCCGCCGAATGACTGGTGGCGATACAGGGGTCAATCAATTTGAATGAGGTGAAGATGTATGGCAGGATTTGGACAGACAGTAGAAGCAGAAGAAACGAAGAAGGTAGCGAAGAAAGCGGCACCAGCCCCTAAGAAGGGCAACGACCCTTTCGCTCACCTTCGGATTGAAGAAGAGAAGATGGTGGATGAGCAGATGACTCACATGTTCATTGGACTCGCAGGGTTCGATGGTACAGGTAAGTCGGGTATCGTGACTCACGCCTTTGGTGAGTATGTCAAAGAGCATCCTAACGCCATGCTTCACGCAATGGATTTCGACATGGGAGTTGCCATGCTTAATTCAGCAGTAAATAAAAACCCGAACATCAAGTCATGGAAGCCATGGCAGATGGGAGTGAACGACCGAACAGCATACGACTATCCCGGCACGCATCAGCGTGTGATGGACATTATGAAGTACATTCTTCATCAAGTACAAAGCGGCGAACAAGAAGTGTGGGGTGTGCTTGTAAGCGGCCTCGACTCTTGGTTGGAGATTTGTACCAACAACATGCGTATCATTGACTTGGGACTGGCCAAGGATGGTATCGAAGCGGCAGACAACCGTGGTGCTGGTGATGCAAAGCGAGTAGAGCGACAGTCCGATTGGGCTATCCGAAACACTCGGTTCCACCAACTCACGGCTCTCTCCCGTAGCCTTGTGCGTGCTGGTGTGAGGGTCTTTTGGGAAACTCACCTACGCAACACGAACTTCTCCTACAGCGACGATGCTTCCAAAGCGAAGTGGCAACCCGAATGGGAGAAGAAGACCAACAATTACATTCCAACAATCATTTGGATGGAGCAAGAAGATGAGTACGATGATGATGGTCTACTGACCAAGACGGAGTACAAGGCTCGCTTCAAGAAGTGCAAGACGAATCCAGCACTACAAGACCAAACACGCACAGTGTTTGTGACACGACCAAATGGTGAACCACAATGGTTCGGGCTACCCGAACTGTACGATGGGAGTTTGTGATGCTCAAGGTACTTGTACCAAGAGAAGGGTTTTGGTGGAATAATGAATGGGTGAGAGAACAGTATGGGCTACTGTTTAATCAGCAAAAGAACTTTCCTAACTGCGCTATAAGGGGTATTGGTACCCTCTTCCTATTCCCCCTTCTATTGAGGTGATATTATGACAAAGATAACAGTTGCAAGAAAAGATTTGCTTGACTACCTTTCTTTCTTTGGGAAGGGTGTCACAGATGTACGCATGAGTTGTAGCGGCAACCGCATCACAGTTGAGGTGGGCTTTGCCAATTACTACCTGCGAAAGCAATTGTTAGGTGTGACAGTGCATGACGAAGGTATCATCCACATCGCATTACTTGAGAAGGCCATTGCGTTTCTCAAGGCAAGCAAGCAAGAGAATGTGACTCTACGGCAGACTGCTGAAATCAAACCCTTGCACATCGAAACAGGTGGCAACAAGTTGCAATTACCGAGCACTGATGACATTATTTCAGCGGCCAAGACAGTTGTGATACGCAACCTGCTTGAAAAATCATCAGCAAACGGTTGGAGCAGTTTTGCTGGTGATGAACTCGATGTGCATGGTGATGTGAGGACAAAGGACTTGATTGCCCTTGCGGGCATGAAGAGCGTGTTGAATAAGGATTCGCTGTACAAACTACGGGTGCACTGTGGAGAGGGTGAGTTCGGCATCGTGGCTGGTAAGGCCGCATCCGGTCGCCTGTTCACAGTCCTACCCTTCACCGATAATGATGGACCTAATGCCACAGTCGAAACGCACTTTGGTGATTGGCTCCCTCTATGCTTGAAGTACCTTGATGATGGTAAGGCACGCTTACACATGGGTGACAGTACACTGGTTATCTTTGAGCAACAAAATACTTTACTGATGATTGTAAATGAGAGTGATGTTTGATGATTATCGACTTCACCTCCGACGACCTTTACGAGCCGCTCACGATTTACGAGCGCACTCGTGGGGCTGACGGGGTGTTGAAGGAACGCTACATCACTCACGAAGATGATGGGTATGTGTACCCGTTCTGTTGGCTCAAGCAGGGTGCCCCTACTTGGGTGCTCAATCGCCTACGAAACATCAACGCACGCATAGACCGTAGTGAAGTAGCCATAGGTCTTGACGGTGGTAAGTTGTGGAAGGTCGAAGTGAATCATCCAAACATCTTATGGGAAATCAAGGACTTGGTGGGCAAGTGGACCTGTGAGGCTGACTTGAATTACCTTGACCAAATTCTACTCACGAACTACCCGGATAAGATACCGGAGTTCCATCCTCGTAAATGGTATTACGATTTAGAATGGCATACCACAGGTGATGGTGAAATCACTGTCATGGCTGTAGCAGACTCACATGCTGAACACAATGTTGTGTTTGCATGGAGTGAAGTGTCCATTCGTGATACAATCACTAAGACCGAGTGGATTGATAGGTATGATGGGTATGAACTACGCACCTATCCAAATGAAGATGCAATGCTTACTGGGTTCATAGAACACTTGAGAGAGTGTGACCCGGACATGCTCATCGCTCACGCTGGTGGATGGGCTGACCTACCCAAGTTGCACGACCGATTAGGTGCTCTCCGTCATGATATGTCACCACTCGGTATCTTCCTCCCTCCTAAGAAAGACGGTTCGGGTTTTAAGACTACAGCACAACCAATCAAGGGTCGCCTTGTCTTTGACACTGCGGCCATGGCCGAAGAAGGTAGTGGGTTTGAAGGTGTGTGGCAGAAGAGTGGGCGTGGTAAGGCACAGCAACGCAAGTTGAATTGGTTCGCTACTGAACTTGGACTTGGTGCGAAACTTACTGATGAAATAGAAGGTATGACTGTACACAACGGTTGGAAAGAATACTACGATGACTTTGTTGACTACTGTTTAGTCGATACAACTCTCCTTCGTGACATTGATGAGAAGTTGCATTGTACAGATTTTCACATCGCATTACAGCAAGTTGCAGGAGTACAGTTTGGTAGCACTCACAATGTGAGCCGATACTTCCGTGGTTTGATTGGTCGTAAAACAAATCTCAAGGCTCCAACTTCATACATCGAAGAGCGTGCTCCATTACAAGCCGCATGGGTAATGAAGACTGTACCGGGGCGACATGAGAATGTTGCATTGGTTGACTTTGCTTCACTGTACCCGAACATTATTCTCTCGGCTAATTTATGCCACACTACACTCACAGACAAACCCGGACCCAACACACTCACACTCAACATACCGCCCAAGATGGATGATGATGGTACATACATTCCGGGCACAGGTGGTACATTCCACTGGCGGCAAGATAAGGAAGGTATTCTTCCAAAGGTTGTCAAGGACATGCTTGCACTTCGTAAGCACTACAAGGGGCTAATGAAGGCCGCTACAGACCCCGACGAAGTGTTAGGGTATGACATGCTACAGATGGCTGTGAAGGTTGCTGTGAATGCCATATACGGCATGGTGGGAAGCAAGAAGGTTCGTGGACAGTGGAGCAGTTATGAGATTGCACAGTCCATCACCTACCTCGGTCGTGAGTCAATCAGTATGCTGGTTGACAAGAGTGAAGAGATGGGCTACCGTGGTCTTGCAGGGCACACTGATTCATGCTACATTCAAGTTCCGTTTGAGGAAGCAGAAGATGTTGCCAGTGAGTTGACTCGCATTGCTCAAGAGGATATGAATCTCAAGTACCTCGATGTAGAACTTGAGGCTTTCTTCCCTTACTGGTTCACAGCGAAAGTGAAGAACATGAATTTCGGTGTGAAGTCTTTCCCGCCCAATGAGGCAGGGAAGATGAAAGTGACAGGCTTTTCCATCAAGGCGTCAAGTGCGCCAGTGGTCACAAAAGATTTACTGGGTAAAGTATTCACCTTGATTTCCACTGGAAAGTCCGAAGAAGATATTTTCGATGAGGTGAGGCCACTCATCCGTGCGGCATACAACGGTGAGCGACCAGTCATAGAAGCATCATCGTATGGTGGTATCAAGAAAGCAATTGAAGAATACCATCCAAGTCATACTCCAAACGCTGTCAAAGCGGCTAAGTATTCTAATGAATACATAGGCACTGAATACAGAAAAAGCGACAGTGCCCAATGGGTATTCGTTGATAGTGTACCCGAAGGTCAACCATTCAGTAATGTAGTTGCCTTTGAGCATGAAGAACAGTTAGAAGGATATACAATTGATTGGACTACAATTGTTGACAGATGGATTCATCGTAAATTAAAATCAGTGTATGAAGCACTTGAATGGGATTTAGATGGACTCACGGCACGACGAGTGCCAAGAAAATTATGGTGAGGAAAATGGTGGAAAAGAAATGTATTGTTTGTAGTGAAACTTTTACTACAACATCAAATGTAAGTACGCAATTAAAGAATGTGTGCGAAACATGCTACAGTAATAGAAAACAATCTCGGATGATGGCGAACTACACTAAGAAGTTAGAAGCATCAATCGTATCATTAGAAGACCGAGTGCTACAGTTAGAAAACATGCTTAGTACCACTGTAGAAGTGATGGTAGCGGCGGAAGTTATGAATCAAATAAGTCAACTACCAAATCCTATATTGAGAATTGAAGAGGTCAAAACTGAACTTGAAACTAAAATGATGAAACTCAATACGAAGGTAGTCAAGGCAACAGGTGGTACAATACTTAACATCAATCGCTCTAACAGGAGGAAGAAAAAATGAAGTGCATAAAACCAATGATACACAGACCGGAGTTTCAAAGCAAGCATCACTGTAAGTTATGTGAAGCAGAACGAATTATCAAGGAAATTACAGGTGAAGAAGAATGAGCAGAATTGAAGATGAAGTATGCAAGAAGATTGCACAGCGAGCAGAAGTAGGCAAGAACAAGTACGGGGTCACTATGGAAACCGCACCACTCTCCCGCCTTGAATGGCTCATCCACGCCCAAGAAGAGGCTATGGACTTAGCCGTGTACTTGCAGAAGTTGATTGAGATGGAGGAATCCTCTTTTGACCCTAAGAAATCCCTCCACGAAACCATGCAAGAGCGAGCCGACCGTATTAACGATACGAGGCGAGCGCACCGTATTAACAAATTGAATGCCTTTAGTGCCGCATTCCCCAGTGATTGGACAAGGAAACAGGAGGAAGAGGAATGAGTAGGGATTTCTTTTTAGATTGCGCTATTTGCGGCGAAGATATATTTTCTTATGGAGAATTGAATGAATACGGAGACTATAGGACTATCAAAACTGATAGAGGGAACTTATTGGTGTGTAAGCATCACACCCCCGCATCAGTCAAAAAAATATGGAAGAGAGTTCCTTGTCGCCATAAAAATAAAGATGGAAGTAATTGCAGTTATGAGGCTAATAATGTGAAACCATATTACTGTGCAAGGCATGGTGGTGAAAAGAAATGAGCGGTAGGTGTATTGGTTATCCTCGTGGTAGTTGTTATGCTGTGAATGCTTACGCTAAAGCGAAAGCGAAAGGGTGGCTATGTGCTAAGTGCCGAGCGAGAAAGATTGACGAAGGTGTAGAACGCACAAGACTTTGGCAGGTGAAAAACAGATGAGGTTCAATCCTAACGGTTCCGATATTCGTCCCGATATACAGGACTACCTCGATGCTACAGGCAACGAGAAAGAAGCGGAGTCATACAGACGAAGTGTGTACAATTGGAATCCAACCACTACACCCGACAAAATTTTTCGCATCACCAAGTCAAGCCTTGGTACTTTTGGTTGGTGCAGAAGGCAATACTTCTATGAAAAATTTGATGGGTTGAGAGGTGAAGAGAACGCTGACCATATCCGGGGTAAGAATGTCCACGATATGGTGGAATGGTTTTGGAACAACTTCACAGAAGAACAAGAACAACAAGCAATTCATTTACTGGTGAAAGGAAAAGAAGAAGATGCTCGCCAATTATTTTTTGACGCAGTACCGCAACCTCCCGAACCCTACATCTACGGTGAAGAAGAACAAATACACCAGTGGTTAGAATGGCAGTTGAGGCGATTGCATCACACTGGCGGCAAGCAGTGGCGACCCACAGGTATTGAGGCTCACATTCACGCTACTCGATTCGTTGAGGTGGATGGAGAAGCAATTCCCATTCACATGAAAGGCTTCATTGACTCCTTGTTTCAAGATGGTGAGGGCTACGCTCTCATGGAATTGAAGACTGGTAAGTACAAGAAGGGAAGCAAGGTACCTTCCATGCGTGTAGAAATGCAGTTTTACAAGATGATGCTTGAATACAGCCCACACGCCGAGTTCCTTCCTATCACCCATTGGGGATGGGAGTTTCCGGGTGGGGGTATCAAAGACGGTGAGGGACCGGCTATACACTACGAGCCTACTACAGCGGCAAAGAGAATTGATAAAACTGTAGAAAATAGGATTAAGAAACTCATTAAAGCCCATATTGAAATGGACTTCCCTACAGACCCGTGGTTGGGTAAGCCACCAAAAGACATGCCCCTTGAGGAACTGCGTGACAGTGGAAAAATGAAATGCCACTGGTGTTCCTTCGTTGACCACTGTGATTTTTGGTCACTTACAGATGATGCTCTCGACAAAATGTTGGAGGAATTAAAATGAAAAGTACAGTAATACTGATGGAAAAAATATTGATGAAAAGAATTGGAAGTTCAAACTTCACGGTGCGTGTACACGCAACGAAGAGTGGCAACTTACCACGAAGGGCACCGTACAAACGAAATGTGTACCGGCAAACTTCGCTGAACGAATTTATGGACAAGGGTATCGGTAGCGTAGCCCCACTACAGGGTCCGTTGGATATTGTGTACACGGTACACGCTCGCCAACTAAAGGCGGATAAAATATCCGAAATCTGTGACATACTTGTAAAGGACATTGACTTCTTCTTGTATCAACAACGGTGATTGAATGCCTTTCGTGCCGCTTGACTATCCTCGTGAGGTGCTTGAAATAACAAGCAACGGCGATAAGGGTTGGCGGCGAATGGTAAAAAACGCTGATGAATTAGAATCATACTGGCGTGGTAAAAACGGCAGTGGTAATGTGTACTTCACAGCCTACGGCTATACTGATACCCAAGCACCGAAGCACCATCGTGTTGATTACAACACTCCGTTGATACATCATTTTGTGATGGACTTCGATTGTAAGGACTTCAATAACAAGGGTGCTGATGTGGCATTCGATGTACCGCAGGAAGAAGTGAGAAGACTTCACACCTACTTGATGGGTGGGAACTTCCTTCACTATGTGTGGTTCAGCGGTGGTGGGTACCATGTATGGGTTCCGCTTTCCGAGTCTCTCACACCAGCAAACGGTAGTGAAGTTTCCCGAATCAAACAATCGGGTAGGGTCTTAATCAAAGAGTGGGAAAAAGAAATAGGTCCACTCAATTGTAATGACCCCACCGTGATGTTTGACACATCGGGTATGATTCGCATACCGAACTCATACAATGCTAAACGAGGTACATGGTCGATTCCTTTAACCAGTAATCAAATCATGACACTTTCTCTTGACGATTTGATGGATTTGGGGATGGATGCACACAGTGGGTACATTGCTCTCGGTGAAGAAAGGGTGACAATGAAAATTGTAGAGAACAAGTTCGCACAGGACTTTGACCTCAAGCCTGTGGATTTACCAACGGTATCATTAAATGACATTCATATTCTCCCCTGCCTGTCCCAAGCCGCAATGGGTGGTGGTAATCCACCGCATAGAGCAAGGTACCATTTTGTGTCATATTTGGCAGATAGGTTCCGCATGTTCTTCCCTGCGTGGCGTGTTGGTGACAAGGAGAAAGAAGAGCATATACGAAGTATTGTGAGTATATGTCAATCGCAAGAATGGGTAGACTACCGTTATGAAAAAACGGAAGAGCAGGTACGCAGTATTGTAATGACAGGATATTCACATGCTACATGCTCAACACTCTACATGGAGGGATTCTGTATGGGTAAGTGCAAATATTATGATGGAACAGGAGTTGATGCTTAATGCACTGGTTAAGATGTATATTTTGTAATGCAAGACCGTCGAGTAGTAAGAGAATGAATGATAAGCCCGCTGATTACAAATTCATTTGTCACACTTGTAGGAAGCAAGAAGCACCCGATGAGCATAGGTGTATCTACATCAATAAAAAAGGCAAGCGGTGTGGACATTGGAAAGGGCACAAAAGTGATATGTGTGGCTTCCATAGTAAAGAGGAATTTAAATGAAGCCGCAACTTATCATTGACAGCAACGAGCGTGGCTTACTTTGCGAATCTATAGAACGCAAGGCTAAGAAGGCAGGGCTGGTAGTAGCACGCAAACCTTTGGTTGTTGGTGACTACCTTCTCGGTGGGGCATGTGTTGAAGCAAAGAGTGTAGGCGACCTATTCCAATCAAGTCACAGTGGACACTTGTGGCGACAACTCGATAACATGGATGCAAATTATGAGCGTTTTTTTATCGTGGTGCATGGTACAGTAGAGAAGTATCTTGCCATGGCACGCAACAATGGACGAGCCAAACTCACATACTCTAAGGTGCAGAATGAATTGATAGGTACAATCGCTCGACTCATGTCGGATTTTGATTGCCAAGTATTCTATTGCAACAATGTAAGTGAGGCCGCATCCTTCATCGTGCGATTGCATGGAAAGTTGCACAAACCTGCCAGTAAGCACGGTGCACATTCAATTCGCCGTG
>Ga0181415_1000041_pt1 | contig 29848 bp, 55 predicted proteins | sample 38SPOviralmetaG_FD_130140 | JGI IMG/M metagenome (GOLD analysis project Ga0181415, IMG submission 130140) | Marine viral communities from the oligotrophic San Pedro Time Series (SPOT) site, San Pedro Channel, CA, USA - 38 SPOT_SRF_2012-12-11 | ecosystem: Environmental > Aquatic > Marine > Strait...
AAAAGAGATTTATATTAATGACCATTATCAAAATGAAAGGCAACTTCAAGAATACCTTTATATTACTAGGAGGATTGATGCCTCAAAAGTAAATGGGAAACTCGGCGGTAGACCTAAAAAACCTAGCAATAACCCCCCTACCTCTACCCCTACCCCTACTATTACCAAAACCAAAGAAAATAAAGACCATTATTATAATCTTTTTAATAGATTTTGGAAAAATATACCCAATAAAGTAAGTAAGGGAATAGCTGAAAAGAACTTTTTAAAACTAGAAGAAGAATGGCTAGGTAAACCAGAAGAATTAGCTAAAATGTATAATAAATATTTTAATTCAGTAGAAGATAAACAATTTGTAAAACAACCCGCTTTCTGGTTATCAGCTAAAAAGTATCTTGATGAAGTAAAAGTCGAGGAGGTAAAAGGCAACTCTGATCCTTATTTTAATAGGTTAAAAGTCTTTACTGATGCGATTGAAAATAAAAATGGTAGTAGCTTTGCCCATAAATATGCAAAACAGCACCCATACGACGTGCAAAGAGCCATAGAAGAGGGAAAATTTACGAAAGAACAAGCTATCAAATATTTAGATATGGGGAGTTGGGTATAATGATGAGTTTAATAAAAGGTTATAATACAGTTTTTCAATGTATCGGAGATGCTTATACTAAACAAGATATACAAAGGTTTTATTATGGTTATCAGCTTTGTATAAGAGCCAAAACAAATATGAGTAATTTGCATAAATATTTAATAAACAGGTGCGATTTTAACAGGAAAAAATGTTCTGAAATGTTAAAAGAAGCAAGAAATAAAACTTTAAAATAAATTTTGGAGTGCAATAATGATTACACCATTGGAAAAAAAAAGAGCATCATATTTAACATTTTATTTTGATGGGATATTTGATGTAATTTGTAATGAAAAGGAAAACCCCATTAAAAATTCAAGTGCATATTATAAAAGGGGGTTTGAAGATGGTGTAAAAATTAAACAACATATTGAAAAATATGGCATTAGTAATATTGGAGCAGATAATGGCAAGAAAATACGAAGCTAAACAAAATTATTATGAACTTAAAAGGTTATTTAATGAAATAAAAGACACAAGTAGAAGAAGTAAAAGTTTGGATAATGAACGATTTGAAGATGTTTCAGATTCATTAGCTAATAGCGATAAAGAGGGAAAGGTAGAATTATCAAGTTATATGGATTTTTATTTGGGTATGCGTTCAAACAGACAAATAAAAGATATTGTACCACCTGCGGGTTTAAAAGCCACTAACAGTAATTATTGCGACTCTAAGTTTGTAAAGAGTTTAGATTTAAAGGAAAAATAATGAATATAATACAAACAGACATTGAAAAAGTTATTCCATATCAAAATAACCCAAGAAAAAACCAATCAATTGAAAAGGTTTCAAGGTCAATAAAAGATTTTGGCTTCCAACAACCGATCGTAGTGGATAAAAAAATGGTGGTCATTGTAGGTCATACTAGGTTATTAGGTGCCAAAAAACTTGGATTAAAACAAGTGCCAGTCGTTATAGCGGATTTAAGCGACACAAAGGCAAAAGCCTATAGAATAGCTGATAATAGAGTTAATGAAGACTCTGGGTGGGATAATAAGCTATTACAAGATGAATTAAATAAATTACTAGATTTTGATATTGATTTAAATATCACTGGTTTTAGTAATGATGAATTAGATAGTTTATTCGCAAAAGAGGAGGTAAGTTTTACCGATCCAATCGGAGAAATAGTACAAGACGATAACCATTTATTAAATGACGTCAAAATGATACAGTTATTTTATGAACCAGAAAATGAAAAAAAATTTAGAGAAATAATTGAGAAAGTAAGAGAACAGCATAATATTGATAATATATCAGATGCAGTTTTACATTGTGTTTTTAAAGAGGAAAAAAACCTAAAGGTATAATTATGAAAACCATTAAATTACAACCAGTTATGACAGAAAAAGAAGCTGATAGTTTAATAGGTGCTTTTTTAACTGAAAAACATATTAAGCATTTAATTACAGAAGATACCGAAGTTTTTAAAGAAAATGGGGATTTATTATGTGTTTTAAAAAAAAATGCAGTTTCGAATAATATATTAGAAAACGCAAGAATACCATTTAGGAAGTCAGCAAAACAATCAAACAACAGAGGTTCAGCATCTGGCGATATTGATAAATTATATAAAATTGGGGATAAAATTGATGGTCGAGTTATTGGCAAAATTAATGGCAGTAAATATATTCCAATATTGAGTAATGGTAAACTTTCTAAAACTTGTTATTCGTTACCCGTCAACAGTTCTGTTATAGGTTTTATGGATAGATACCCAAGAATACCATATTGTAGAACAACAGCATTTTCACAATCACATTTCAATGAATATAAACTTTGTATACCCTATATTCAAAGCATTAATGAAGTTTTTAAAAGGTATGCCCCTCATAGGTATAAAATACAACAAGCTATGGCTGATTCATCTTCTCAAGATTTTATAATAAATAATACTGCATTTACAACTGTAACTGTTAATAAAAATTTTAGAACTGCGGGTCATAAAGATCAAGGCGATTTAAAAGAGGGGTTTGGTAATTTAGGTGTTATTTCAAGGGGTAAGTATAAAGGGTTTCAAACTGTTTTACCAAGGTATGGTGTCGGATTGGATATAGGGCATGGAGATGTTGCTTTATTTGATGTTCACGAAGTACATGGTAACACAGACGTTGAAAAAATTAGTTATTTTGAAAGAATATCAATAGTTTGTTATTATAGGGAAAAAATGATTTATTGCGGAACTAAAGAGTACGAACTTAATAGAGCTAAAACGGAAACGAAAAAAATAGCTTTACCAGAGGAACTAAAAAAAGCAGAAGAAATAAGAAAAAGCATATTTAATTAATGTATTACCCAATTTATATTCCAAGTAAAAATAGACCAGAGGGTAAATCCTTTGATTTATTGAAAGATATTGATACTGAAAAATATATAATTGTTGAACCTCAAGATATAGAAAAATATGAACATTTTAAAGATAATTTTAATATTCTAGTTTTAGAAAAAAATGATCAAGGTTTGTATTATGTAAGGGATTTTACAAAAAACTATGCGGAAAAAACTAAAACTAAATGGTATTGGGTTATTGATGACGATATATCAAAGTTTTACAGAACAGAAAATAAAAAAAATAAACCCATTACACCAAACGAAGCATTAACAAGTGCAGAAGAACTTTTTAGTTCTATGCCTATAGCTTTAGGTGCTTTGGAATACCAACAATATGCTTGGAGTCAAACTAAACTTTTTAAAATAAATTCTTATGCAGATTGTGTGGTTTGTTTCAATGTTGAAAAAACTAAAAAATATAATTATGACTTACAATTTAAGTTAAAGGGAGATAGAGATATAACATTACAAATTATGGCAGATAAGCAATATGTAATGAGAGCTTTACAAATATCTTTCTCTTGCCCTAAATTTGGGAGTAATAAAGGCGGTCTTTTTGAAGTTTATAATAAGGAAAAATTAGAAAAGGATATGGCAGAATTACTTATGAATAAATGGGGTAATAGATACGTTATTATTCAAAAGAAAAAAACAAATGATGGCATTAGATATGACGCAAAAATAAATTGGAAGGCATTTAGTGTTAAAATAAATTAAAAACTTTTACTCAAAGGAAAAAAGAGGATTATGGCTAGACCAAAGAAATATCAAATAGATACAAATCAACTTACAAATTTAGCAAAATTAGGGTGTACGAATTTAGAAATGGCAGATTTTTTCGGTTGTTCAGCAGACCTTTTAGAAAAGAGTTATTCGGAATATCTGACAAAAGGGAGAGCAGAGCAAAAAATGAGGTTAAGACAGCTCCAATGGAGAGCTTGTGAAAACGGAAATGTAAGTATGCTTATATTCTTAGGAAAAAATATGTTGGGTCAACAAGATAGACTTGAGGAATCAGCATCAGAAGAACCTTTGCCATGGACTAATTAATGCCCTTAACCAAACCGCAAACACAAGTTATAAAAGATAATTCAAGGTTTCGAGTTCTTATTACTGGTAGAAGATTTGGTAAAACGTATCTAGCAATAAATGAATTAGCAAAATTTGCAAGTAGATCAAATCAAAAGGTATGGTATGTAGCACCAACTTATAGACAAGCCAAACAAATATGTTGGACTGAACTAAAAGAAAGATTAATAGATCATAAGTGGGTAAAAAATATCAATAACAGCGATTTAACTATTACCTTAAAAAATAATTCAAAAATAACATTAAGGGGTGCTGATAATGAGCAATCTTTAAGGGGTGTTGGTTTAGATTTTATTGTACTAGATGAGTTTGCAGATATTCATAAAGAAGCATGGTATGAAGTATTAAGACCCACATTATCAGATACTGGCGGTCATGCTTTGTTTTGTGGAAGTCCTAGAGGGTTTGGTAACTGGTCATATGAATTATTTAAACAAGGCGAAACTAACAATGAATGGTCATCATTTAAATATACAACTTTAGAGGGTGGTCAAGTAAGTGATGCAGAAGTAGAGCAAGCCAAACAAGACCTTGATATTAGAACATTCCAACAAGAGTATGAAGCCACGTTTGTAAATTACTCTGGAATGATTTATTATAATTTTAATAGACAAAAAAACATTATTGATAAATTTGAAAAAAATACCTTATCGTTGCACATAGGTTTAGATTTTAACGTCGACCCAATGACTGCGGTTGTTTCTATTATTGAAAGAGATATAATTATTGTTGTAGATGAAATACAAATTTATTCCTCAAATACTCAAGAAATGTGCGAGGAAATAGGAAATAGATATAAAAATAAAAATATAATTGTTTACCCAGACCCAAGTGCTAGACAAAGAAAAACGTCTGCGGGAGGCTTTACTGATATATCTATTTTGAAAAATGCAGGTTTTGATGTAAGATGTAGAAATACAGCACCTTTGGTAAGGGATAGAATAAACGCAGTAAATTCAAAACTAAAAAATGTAAATGGGAAAAATAACTTGTTTATTGTAAAGTCTTGTAAAAATGTAATTAAAAGCATAGAGAGACAGATTTATAAAGAAGGAACACATATTCCAGATAAAGATAGTGGTTACGACCACATGAATGATGCGTTAGGTTATTTAGTCGAATTTAATTTTCCATTAAAAAGGAATTTTATTTCAAAACCACAACAAAGGTGGAGTTAATGAACAGGGAATTTTTACAAAGCAAACATGATTTATGGCACTCAAATATAAGTAATTGGGAGTTCTATATCCGAAGTTATTTAGGTGGTAATGATTATAAAAATGGTTATTATCTTCACAGATACGTTTTAGAATCTCCAGAAGATTATGAGCAAAGGATAAGGCATACACCATTAGATAATCACTGTAAAAATGTTGTTCAGATATATACAAGTTTTTTATGGAGAGTTCCACCAACAAGAGATTATGGTTCTTTAGATGGAGATTTACAACTTCAATCATTTATTCAAGATGCAGATTTAGATGGTAGAGCCTTTAATACTGTAATGCGTGAAGTTCAAATGAATGCTAGTATTTATGGTAATTGTTGGGTAATAGTTGATAAACCTCAATCAAATGCGAATACAAGAGCAGAAGAGCTTGCACAGGATATTAGACCATACATATCAATTTATACACCAGAGAATGTTGTTAATTGGAATTATGCTAGGTCATCAAGTGGGCGGTTTTACTTAGATTTATTGGTTATCGTTGAAGATATAAATTCCGAAAGAGCAATCGTTAAAGTTTTCACAGAGGAAACTATAAGCACATATGAAGTTGAAGAATACGACAAAGATTACACTGAGGGTGATTCAAAGCTATTAGAAGAGATACCTAACCCATTAGGAGTAATCCCCGCTGTTAATGTTTTTAATTTAAGAGGAAATAAAAGACCAATAGGAATAAGCGACTTAGCTGACGTCGCATTCTTACAGCAATCTATCTATAATGATTATTCTGAAAAAGAACAGTTAATCAGATTAGCAAATCACCCAAGTTTAGTTAAGACTCCTAATGTAGAAGCAAGTGCGGGTGCGGGTGCTATAATAGAAATACCAGAAGATTTAGATTCGGCTTTAAAGCCTTATATAATTCAACCCAGTGGTCAAAACCTTGATGGAATAATGAAGTGTATACAAAATAAAGTTGATGCTATTGATAGGATTACTCATATGGGTTCTGTAAGGGCAACAGGTTCTCAAATAGCAAGTGGCATAGCCTTACAAACAGAGTTTCAATTATTAAATGCCAGATTATCAGAAAAAGCCGATTATTTAGAAAACTCAGAAGAACAAATATGGGCATTGTTTGCTAGGTGGCAAGATAAAGAATGGGACGGAAAAGTTAACTATCCAGATACATTTGATATTAGAGATTGGGCAAACGATTTACAATATTTACAAATGGCTAAAGCAAGTGGCATTAAATCCGAAACATTTAATAAGGAAATAGATAAACAGATAGCTGAAACAGTAATAGACGATAATGAAACCATTAAAACTATAAATGATGAAATAGATGCTATGAGAACAGTAAGAGGGCAGTTTCAAACGACAGAAGTTGAGGGAGAAACAGTTGGCGAAGAAAGTTAAAAAGGATAAAAAAACCAAGATACCAAAAAAATATTTATCTGGGTTAAAAGGTGCTAAAAGAACAAGGAGAGCGAATCTACTAAAAAAGGTAAGTTCTTTATATAAATCGGGTGCTTATATTCCAATGGGTTTATTAAGAAAAAGGACTAAAGCATAATGGCTAGTAAATTTAGGAAACCTTTATCGGCTAAAACAGTTTCGACTTTAAGGGCAAAAGCTAAAAAATCAAAATTGTTTAACCTAACAGATTTGAAAGCAAGTTTTCGTAGAGGGCAAGGTGCCTTTCTTAGTGCGGGTTCTAGACCTAAAATTCCAATGAATGCTTGGGCTATGGCAAGAGTAAATAAACTTATAAGTCGTGGAAGGTCTGGTTCTTTTGATAAAGATTTAATAAAACGAGCTACTAAAAGAAAAAGAAAATAATGCGTATGTTATGGAAAAGCCTAAAAAAATATGTGTGGTTTGTAAGGTGTATCTGATAGAGAAACTCAAAGACGTTTATCAATGCCCAGTATGTAAGGCAATAGTAAATGAAAGGTTAGATGGTAAAAGTAAATGGCAGAATATCAAGGAAGAAAAGTAAATTTAAATAAACCTTTTAGATTATCAACGTCAGAATCAAAAAATAAAAAATTTGGTGTTTATGTAAAAAATAAAGAAACTGGTCGCATAAAAAAAGTTACTTATGGGGCGAGGGGAATGTCTATAAAGAAAAATATTCCTGCAAGGCAAAAATCTTTTTTAGCTAGAATGGGTGGTGTTCTAAAAAAAGTAAAAGGTCAAAAAACACTTTCCCCCGCTTACTGGTCTATTAGAGCTTGGCAAAAAAGTTCAACTTTATAAATGTCAAAAATATTAGAAAAATTAGCAGATCAACATGAAGAACGTATAATCAATGTATTATACCGCTTGGAAGAAGATATAATAAAAGAAGTAACTAGGGCAACCAAAGGTCAATTAGTTTCTCAAAGATTAGCCATACAATTACAACCAAAATTAAGGACAATTATTGAATCAACCTTTTTAAATGAAGCTGATCTTATAATTAATGAAGAATATAATAAAATTGCCAAAGTTGTTTTAGATACATTTGGTAAAATGCCAATTCCAAATAAATTTAAAAACCTAACCGAAGTTGACCTTGCAACAATAAATGCTTTAAAAACGCAATCATTTAGTGGGTTTGAAGATATAGCTGAAAGATTTTTAAAAATAATAAATGACGAGGTTCACCAAAGCACTATCGCAGGTAGACCTTTTGAAGATATGGTTAAAAATATAAGACAACATATTAATGGTGTTTATCAACGTTCAAATACTCGGGAGATAAATGAATTAGTTGATTTTATTAACGAGAATAAATTTAATATATCAAAAAAGGTTGAAGTTGAAGAAGCGGTAAGGAAATTACATACACAATACGCATCAGACAGAGCGGGAAATAATTTAAGAAGATACAGCGGTCAAATAGCACATGACTCAGTTATGCAGTTCCATGGGCAGTTTACAGTAGCAAAAGCTAAAAATAGTGGTTTAAATCATTTTAGGTACACTGGCACTCTTGTAAGGGACAGTAGACCTTTCTGTCAAAACATGTTAAATAAAACATTAACCGAAAAAGAAATTCGGGATATTTGGAATAATCAAGGTTGGGCGGGTAAATCTACTGGCGATCCTTTTATTGTTAGAGGTGGTTATAGATGTCGCCATACTTGGATTCCAACAAACCCAGACTGGGATATTTAAGGAGTGAGAAATGGCTGAAGAAAATCAAGTAGAACAAACTGCTGAAATAAAAGAAGAAGCACCACAACCAAAATTACAAGAAACAGAGCAAACATTTACCCAAGACGAGGTAAATAATATTGTTGAAAGGCGATTAGCCAAAGAAAGAGGTTCTATGTATAAAAAACTAGGTGTTGATGATTTAGATATAGCTGTAACTGCTGTAAAAACACAAAAAGATTTAGAAGAAAAACAACGTATTCAAAAGGGTGAGTTTGAGGAAATACTGAAAACAAGAACCCAAGAACATCAAAAAGAAAAATCACAATTAGAAAATCAACTAAAAGATATTAAGATAAATAAGTCTTTATTATCTTCAGCATCAAAGAATAAAGCTATAAACCCAGACCAAGTTGTTGAGCTTTTAAAGAGTAATATAAAGCTAAATGAAACAGGTAATGTAGAAATACTTGATAAATCTGGATTAGCAAGATACAATAAAATGGGTGAACTCTTAACGACAGACGAATTAGTCCAAGAGTTCTTGACACAAAACCCTCACTTTGTCAGTGCCACCCCTAGTGGTTCTGGTTCGGTGTCAAATGTGGATAGGACAGAACTCAATAAACCTTTAAATTTGAGTGATTTAGATATGAATAATCCAAAAGATAAGGAAGCCTATAGAGAATATAGGAAAAATAAAAAATCCCAACCTTATGTGATTAATTCAAAATTATAATTTTTTAAAGGAGTCTTAAATGGCAAACGAAACTACCAGTTCAACCATTTCGGAACTATATACCGAGATAGTTGCAGAAGCTATGTTCACAGCTAGTGAGCAATCAATAATGAAAGGTTTAGTTAGAAACTACACTATTGCGGGTGGTGGAAAATCAGTAGAAGTGCCGATTTATCCAACAGTTTCAGCAAGTGCAGTAAGTGAAGCATCTGATCTTTCAAATACAGCGATTAATCCAAGTTCTGTTACAATAACAGCATCAGAAGTTGGTATTATGACAACATTAACCGATTTAGCTAGAAATTCAGCATCAAGGAATGTAGCTCAAGATATTGGGCGAGTTTTTGGTGAAGCTATAGCTAGAAAGATTGATTTAGACCTAACAGCTTTATTTGATGGGTTTTCAACAGCAGTTGGCGGTGCAAGTGCAGTATTAACAGCAGATACAGTTGCACAGGCACACGCAAATCTAAGAAATAGTTCAGTACCAATGAATGACTTAGCTTTAGTTATTCACCCAATGGTGGCACATGACCTTAAAAGAGGTATGACTAACACCTATGCGGGTTTAGATACTGATATTTCTAATGAAGCATTACGTTCTGGATTTATAGGAACTTTATTTGGTGTTCCAGTATTTGAAACTGCTAATATGGCAAACACAGGTACAGCGGGTGACTATAAGGGTGCTATGTTCCATAGAGATGCTTTAGGGTTAGCTATGATGCAAGACCTTAAAATAGAAATCCAAAGAGATGCTAGTTTAAGAGCAGATGAAATTGTAGCAACAGCGGTTTATGGTGTTGGAGAACTACAAGATAGCTATGGAATAGAAATCGTAGCAGATTCATCAATCCAATAATCAACTAAACTATGGGGTGGGAAACCACCCCTATAACTAAAGGATTATTTATGGACACGATTAAATTAGAAAGAAATGGTAAGGTCATAGAACGATCAAAAGCAGATTATGAAATGAATAAGTCAGCTTATGATTTAAGAGGTTTTAAAGAAGCTGTTGCAAAGCCTAAACCAAAGCCAGAACCTAAAGTTGAAAAACCCAAAGTAGAACCAAAAGCAGAAGTAAAAAAGGATTCTGAATGGGAAAAAGAAGAACCTAAAACAAAAAAGGTTGAATAATGGCTACATCTGAATTTGCGGTTGCTAATAGTGATTTACAAAAGATACAACCAGATATTCTAGGTTTTGGGGTTACTGATTTTGGCGATCAATTACAATTTGCTGAAAATGATGTTCTTAGACGTATTCGTGAGGAATGGTGGGAAAGATACAGGCATCAAGTTAGATACAAAGATATAACTAAAATAACATCTGTTGAAATGACCAATAGTAAGTTAACTAATTCACAATGGACACAATCAGTTGTTTATTTAACTTTATGGAAATATGCTTATCCAATTTTAACTAAATGGCGTGACCCAGACACAGGCGAGGGTAAAGACACATTCCAAGTTCAAATAGACTTTTATAGGGATAGATACGAAGAAGAATTTCAAGCTATTCTGCGTGATGGGGTGGAATATGACGAAGATGGTGGAGGTTCGATTAGTGACTCCGAGAAAGAGCCATTACATTATTTAAGATTAGTTAGATAAATGGAAGTTGGTGTTAACATCAATAATATAGAGGTGAAAAACCTTTTAAAAAACATTTCGAGAAAACAAAAAGCAGTAATAACCAAATCCCTAAATAGAGTTTCCAATATGGCGGTTCTTATGATTACAAAGAGGACACAGGGCGGTAAACTACCAGATGGGGGTAATATGAGGTCTTACGCATCTTCTACTGTCAAAAGCCGAAAAAAGCGAGGTAGACAAACAGGTTTTGTAGATTTAACTGATACTGGGAAAATGTTTAGAAGTTTAGACTTTAAAACTGGTGGATTAAAAAGCACATTATTTTTTGCAAACAAAGAAAGAGAAAAAATAGCCAGTTATCATGACACATTTGGTGTAGGTAAAAGAAAAGTAAAACGACCTTTTTTTGCTATTGGGAATAAAGAAGAAGATAAAATAATAAAAGAATTTCAAAATTTTTATTTTAAAGAAATGAGATTATGAGCAAAAGGGAAAACATAGCTAGTGATATAATTACTAAACTTGATGCTGTTACAAGTCCTATTGAGTTTAAAAAAATTACTAGAGAACCTTTTGAGGTAGAAGAATTATCAGACGCACAATTTCCCGCTTTATTTGTTCAAAGTGGTGATGAAACAAGAGAAGTATCAAGTATAGGCGATACTGGTTCTGGTTCTTATAGGGGAACAATAGATTTTTTAATAGTTGCTTTTGGTAAAGGTACAACATCAAATATAGATACTGTTAGAAATCAAATTATAGAAGTTGTTGAAGAAACCTTAGATAATGATATAACTAGAAATGGTAATGCGATAGATACCCAAATAATAGACGCATCATCAGACGAGGGAACTATATTTCCTTATGGTGGTGTAAGAATAACAGCAAGGGTTATTTATGAATTTACTAGAGGGAGTGCATAATGGCTAAAAATGTTACTATGAAAAAAGGCGAAACTATTATAAAATGTTCAGAAGATCACATAGAGCATTTTGAAAACAATGGTTTTACTTTAGGCGATCTAAAACCAGTAATTAAAAAAGCTGAAAAAACTAAAGAAACTAAAGAGAAGGAGTAATAAATGGCTACACATCATGGTAAAGAAGGAGTTGTAACTATCGGTGGAACTACACTAGGTAATGCAACAGGTTTTACAGTTGATACCACCCATGACGTTGTTGAAGATACCCCATTAGGTAATTCAATGAAGTCATATATAGTTGGTAGAGGTACATATACAGCTAGTATTGATATGAACTTTGACGAAACTGATAGTGGACAAACTGCATTGGTACAAGGTGCTGAATTAACTTTTGCATTTTTACCAGAAGGTAACGCATCTGGAGATAGAAAATTCTCTGGAAATGCTATTGTTACTGGAATGTCAGTTGGTGTTACATTAGATGGAGTTACAACTAGAACTGTATCAGTACAGGGCAATGGTGGATTAACTATCGGTACTGTGTAAATGGCAGACCAAAAAATTGATTATTTTGATGGTATTAGAGACCATTTCAGTACCCTTGACACTCAAATAATTGAAGTACCAGAATGGGATTTAGTAGGCGATAAAGCTATATTTTGTAAACCTTTCAACATGCTTGAAAAACAAAAGATTTTTAAAGGTGCTAGTGGCACAGATTTAATTGTTTTGATTGATGTTATTATTGAAAAGGCATTAACAAAAGATGGTGAAAAAATGTTTAATGGAACTCATGTTTTAGCCTTTAAGACTAAAGCTGATACTAATGTTATTGCAGATGTTGCCACAAAGATAATGGGAACAGGAAACACAGATATAGAAGATAATAAAAAAAACTAAAGAATAATGTAGAATTACATAATGTTTTTGGGTTAGCAGAAAAATTACATAAGACAGTTTCCGAAATCTTGCAAATGTCAGTATATGAGTTTAATATGTGGTTAGCATACTTTCAGATTCAGCATGACGAATTAGAAAGGCAACAAAGACTAGCAAAGGCTCAAAGATAGTGGCAACAAAACAAGTCAACATAGATATAATAGCCAAAGATAAGACCACAAAGGCTATGAACTCGGCTACAAAAGGTGTTAATAGACTTAAAGATAATGTCCAACAATCAGTAGCAACACAACAAAAATCATTTAATGCTTTAGGTAATACCATCAGAAATGTTGTTGGTGGTGTCATTGTTTTTCAAACATTGCGATTTAGTAAACAAATGGTTGATATGGCGAGTTCTGTTGAAGAAATGCGTTCTAAATCATCTGTTGTTTTTGGGCAATTTGTTACAGATGTAAGAAAACAACTTGAATCATTTGGAAATGAAGTTGGAAGAAGTACATTTGAACTAGAAAAAATGGCATCTTCTATACAAGATACGTTTGTTCCTATGGGTTTTGCTAGAGGTGAAGCATCTAAATTATCAGTACAATTAACAAAATTAGCGGTAGATGTAGCATCATTTAATAATGCAAGTGATGTTGATACTATGATGGCTTTTCAAAGTGCATTAGTTGGTAATCACGAAACAGTTAGAAGATTTGGTGTTGTAATTACAGAAGCAACATTGAAACAAGAATTATTAAGAATGGGCATTAATAAAAATGCTAAAGATGTTACTAATGCTGAAAAGGTACAAGCCAGATTAAATTTGATTATTGCGGGTACATCAGACGCACATAATGACGCAACTAAAACATCTGGTAGTTTTGCAAACACTTCAAAGGCATTAGGTTCAGCATTAAATGAATTATCAGTAGATGTTATAACCCCTATGTTACCTAAACTTACCAAAATGGTAGAGGGATTTATAGGTGCTACGGATTCTGCTAGAAATTTCTTTGTTGCGATTGGAATGTTAAACAGAGATTTATCCACAAGTGCATTAAGACAAGAAAGAGTTGCAGAAATTGAAGATAAGCTAATTGAAATAAGAGGTGGCTTATTAACTAAAGTATTTGGTCTTAATAAAGTTGAAAAAATACATATTCAGAATTTAGAAGCTGAACTTGGTCATTTACAAAAAATGCCAGAATTAATGGCTATGGTTTCAGACGCAGAAGTTATAGCAACAAAAACTATAGAAAACGAAAATAAAGCTAGAAAAGCCAAAAATAAAATTTTAGCCGAAGAAATAAAACTTAAAAATATAGGTTTAGAAGCATTTCCAAAAGCAAGACCAGATATAATAGGTTTTCAACAACCAACAGGTGCAGAATTAGGTTTAGGAAATCAAATTGATGCAAGTATGACAGGTTCAGAATTATTAGAAGCAGAAGCTAATAAAATGACACAACTTCAACAAATGGCAGATATGGAAGTTGAAATAGCACAAATAACAGCCGATAAAACTTTAAAGATTGCAGAAGAAACAGCACAAAAAGAAAAGCAAATAAGAGAAAAATTTATAAGTGAAAATCTTGGTTTAATGCGAGAAGGCAAATTTAACGAACTCAAACTTGAAAGTATGAGTGCGGAACAAAGAGCAGATTTAACAAAAGCATCATTAAAAGATACATTAGGAGAATTGGCTAAACATAATAAAACAGCTTTTGCCCTTAACAAAGCCTTTAATATTGCACAAGCTATACAGAACACAGCAACAGGAATATCAAAAGCACTAGCAATGGGACCAATAGGTATTCCTTTAGCAATAGCCATAGGTGCTATGGGTGCTGTTCAAATTGCTACTATTGCAAGTTCAAAATATCAGGGTAGACGTTTGGGCGGTAGAATGAATCAAGGTGAGCCTTATATGGTAGGTGAAGCGGGTGCAGAATTAGTTGTACCAGATAGACCATCAAATGTTGTACCAAATAATAAATTAGGTGGAATGAGCCAACCAGTTACAGTAAACTTTAATATAAGCACAGTTGATGCTAGAGGGTTTAATGAATTATTAGTTAATTCAAGGGGTACTATAGTTAATCTTATAAATAGTGCTGTAAATGAAAAGGGTAAAATGGCAATAGTATGAGTGGAGCATTACCAAACACTAACTTTACTGCTGTTAATTTTAAGAGCAATCAAAAGACTTTGTTATCCCAAACAGATAGCGGAAAGACTTTTAGAAGGCAAGTTCAAGGACAAAAGTTTAGTTTTACAGTTCAATATCCGCCTATGAAAAGGTCAGAATTTGCACCTATCATGGCATTTATTATGAAACAACGATCAAGACAAGAAAACTTTACTATTACATTTCCAAGCTATTTAAACGCACAGGGCAACGAAACTGGAACTTTGTTAGTTAATGGAGTTCATGCTGTAGCCGATACCACAATAGCTATAAATGGTTTTGCGGGTGATGGTGCGGGAAGATTAAAAGCGGGTGATTTAATAAAATTTGCACATGATAAGGTTTATATGGTTGTTGAAGATGTAACAAGTTCAAGTAATGCTTCAACAGTTACTATAGAGCCACCATTAAGAACCGCTTTAGCAGATGATAGTTCGGTTACTTATGATTCAGTTCCATTTAATGTTCATTTAACAAGTGATGCCCAAGAGTTTGCAACAGGTCAAAATGATAATGATGGAAATTTATTATTTACTTATGAGTTTGATGTTGTAGAGGCATTGTAAATGGCAAGGGGTTTAACAAGTGCAGTAAAAACAGAACTAGCCACAGGAATAATAGAACCAGTTATTTTAGTAGAAATAGGTTTTTCAACCCCAATATATTTAACTAATGCAAGTTTTGATTTAACATCTAGTGTTTCTGGAACTTCAAGAACATACCTATCTAATGGGCATTTAAGAGGTATTACAGGGGTGCAAGAAACAAACGCACCAACTAAGAATAGTTTGTCTGTTAGCTTATCTGGGGTAGATCAAACTTACATAGCACTAGCATTAACCGAGAATATAATTAATGATGATGTTTTTATTTATAGAGGGTATTTAAATTCTAGTTTAGCATTAATAGCAGACCCATTTTTATTATTTTATGGTAATATTGACGAATTTAGAATATCCGATAACACATCAACAGCAACATTAGTTTTGGTTGTTAGTTCACATTGGGGTAATTTTAGCAAAACAAGTGGAAGAACAACTACAAATAATTCACAACAAAGATTTTTTAGTGATGATGTTGGTATGGTATTTAGTGCTTTAACTGTTAGGGATATTAAGTGGGGTAGAGAATGACAAGTATTCATTTATTTCAAGCGGAAAAAAAAGATTTTGAAAATATTTATAATTTATTAATTGAATTTAAAGATATTGATTTAGCTGATTTAAATTTCCCAGATGTAGATAAGCCTAAATTAACTAAATTTATAAATACAATATTACAAAAAGGTAAAATAATTCTTGCAAAAGATTTAGATAAAAATGAATTAGTTGGTTGTTGTATATTTCATAAATCAGAATTTTGGTTTAGCAAAGGGCAAATATTTAATATTGATGTAATATATATTAAGAAAAATTTTAGAAATTATAAACTTGTAAAAACAATTATTGAAAGTGTTAAGAAACTTGCAGATGGTTTGCCTATTGTTTTGGGTGTAACAACTTCATTAAAAATAGACCCAGTTTTCCAAAAATTAGGGTTTGAAAATGTCGGTAGTAACTGGAGATTAAACTAAATGTGTAATTTTGGCGATATAATTGATGATATAGTTGATATTATTGATGATGTTGTTGATATAATTGTTGATATTGTAGATGATGTTATAGGTTGGTTAGTACCTATGCCAGATATTCCAGATTTCGGAGCATTAAGACCAGACCAAAATGCTAAAGGAATATTAGTAAACAAATTTAGTTCAAATGCTCACATACCGATTATTTATGGAACACGAAAAGTTGGCGGTAATGTTGTCTTTTTAAGAACATCTGGAACAGATAATAAATATTTATATATGGCGGTTGTATTAGGTGAAGGAGAAATTAGTGGAGTTAATGCGTTATATGTTAATGATAAAAGAGTTGGATTATCTGCTACAATAACTGATAATGCACAAATAACTGTTAGAGATTCAGACTTGAATTTTTATGATACAGATAATTCACAAAGTTTAATAACAGTTGAAGCACATTTTGGAACAGATACACAATCTTCTTCATCTTTACTTCAAGAGGTTGAGGGGTGGTCTACAGTACATAAATTATCTGGTTTAGCTTATTTGGCTCTAAGGTTTGAGTGGAACGCAGATAAATTTGGCTCTATACCAAACGTACAGGCATTAGTTGCGGGTAGAAAGGTATATAACCCTAATTTAGATGGAACTCTTACAGGTGGAAGCGGTAGCCACAGGAAAGACACAAGTTCAACTTGGGCATATTCAGATAACCCTATATTGCAATTATTAGATTATTTAAGAAATGATAGATTTGGAATGGGTATAACAGATACTTATTTTGATAGTAATTTTGCAGATTGGCAAACTGCGACAGATGTATGTGATACAACTTTTCAACCTTTAGGAGGTTCTATATTTGAACTTCATCCATTTGGAGTTGGATATGGTGATAGTGTAATCGGTGTAGTAGTAGCTTTAATGAATAGTCATACTGTTGTTGATACAGCAAAAAAAGCTATAGATAATGTTAAAGATTTTGTTAGGGGTTCTAGGTCTTATCTTAATTTTTCTGGTGGTAAATATAATATATTAGTTGAAACAACAGGTTCAGCATCAATAACCCTAACAGAGGATAATATCTTAGGTGGTATAACTATTGTCAGTAAAAATAAAAATTCCAGATATAATCGAGTAATTGCAAACTTTATAAACCCAGATAAAAATTATCAATCTGATTCCGCACAATTTCCACCAGTTGATGAAGATTTATTAGATACAGCAGATAAACACGCAACATTATTAGCTGAAGATGGTGGAATATTGTTAGAGGGTAGATTTGATTTTTCTATGCTTACAAATAAATTTCAAGCACAGGAAATGGCAGAAATAATTTTAAGGCGGTCAAGGTCAAGTTTAGATGTATCATTAAAAGCAGATGCAACAGCATTAGATTTATCTATTGGAGATATTGTCAACATAACCCATGCAACACCCGCATTTTCTGCAAAACCTTTTAGGGTTCAAGGATTGGCAATAAATGCAGACCATTCAATTAGTTTGACATTATCAGAACATCAAGATTCATTTTATACTATTGGAACTCAAGACCCAATACCAGTAATAGCCGATACAGTATTACCAAATCCATTTATAGTTCAAACACCCACAGTTTCAGCAGTTGATGAATTAAGGGCAAGAAATGAAGAAGCTATAGCTGTATTATTGGTAAATGTTACAGCAACCGATCTATTTATTACTGATTTTGAAGTTCAAGCTAAGAAATCAACCGATTCTGTGTTTATTAATTTAGGTCGTGGAAGTTCATCACAATTTGAATTAGTCAATGTTGAAGATAATGTTATTTATGATATTAGAGCAAGGTCTGTAACTTCTGTTAGTCGTTCATCATTTGTAAGTATTCAACATCAAGTAGTAGGTAAAACAGAGCCACCAGAAGATGTAACAAATTTTAGTGTTAATATTATTGGAACAGAAGCACATTTAAGTTGGACACCAGTAACAGATTTAGATTTATCACATTATAGAATAAGGCATTGTAGGGAAACTAGCGGGGGTACATATGCAAATTCAGTTGATTTAGCTGATAAAGTATCAAGACCCGCAAATACTGTAATTGTACCCGCTATGACAGGCACATATTTTATTAAGGCTGTGGATAAAGTTGGTAATCCTTCAAGAAATGCTGTTAGTAAAGTTGCTATTATTGAGAATATAAAAGGGTTAAATTTAGTTGCAACATCTACACAAAGTCCTAGTTTTACAGGTTCAAAAACAAATACTATAGTTGTGGATAATAAACTTCAATTAGGAACATCTAATTTATTTGATAGTGTTTCTGGAAACTTTGATGATGCTTCTGGATTATTTGATGCGGGAGTTGGTAATATTGCTAGTTCTGGCACATATGAATTTGATACACATATTGATTTAGGTTCTGTTTATACTAGCCGAGTAACAGCAAATATGAATGTTGCAAACTTTAGTTCTGTGGATTTATTTGATAGTGCAACAGGTAATTTTGATGATAGAGATGGAGACTTTGACGGAGACCCATCAGAATTTGATGACACTAATTCAGAATTATTAGTTGCTACCACAGAAGGCGATCCATCTGGTTCACCTACATATACTGATTTTAGAAAGTTTTTTGTTGGAGATTATAAAGCAAGAGCATTTAAGTTTAAGGTACAAATGACAAGTACAAAAGGCACAGCAACCCACCAAATATCAGCATTATCGGTTACTGTTGATATGCCAGATAGAGTTGTAGCAGAAGCCGATATAGTAAGTGGCACAAGTGCTAGTGGAAAGGCAGTAACTTATTCACCCGCATTTAAAGTTCTTCAAGGTGTAGGAATTTCAGCACAGAACTTAACAAGTGGTGATTACTATGCTATAACAAATAAAAGTGCTACAGGATTTACAATTGAGTTTTTTAATAGTTCCAATGCAACAGTTAGTAGAACATTTGATTATGTTGCTAGAGGATATGGTGAATTAGCAAGTTAGGAGTAACAAATGTCGCAAAATGATTTAACAATAGCTAATCAAGGATTTGCATCTTTTAGATCAGATTTAAATAGTGCCTTACAAGCATTGGGTTCAACAAATTCTGGAACGTCAGCACCTTCAACGACTTTTGCAAATCAGTTGTTTTATGACACTGCAAACAATATTTTAAAAATTAGGAATGAAGATAATGATGCTTTTATTTCTCTTTTTACCTTAGACCAAACTAATGATTTAATAAGCGGATTTACTTCACCTATAACAATAACTCTTGCTGATAATTCAACACAATTACAACTTATATCTACAGATGCAGATGCAAATACAGCACCAGTTTTAGATTTATTTAGAAATTCTGGAAGTCCCGCAGATAATGATGCTTTAGGTAGGTTATTATTTTCTGCTGATAATGATGCGGGAGAAGTTGAAGAATTTGGTTATATTCAAGCCTTTGCAAATGATGTCAGTAATGGTTCAGAAGATGGCACATTATTTTTCTTTACTAAAACAGCGGGAGCAGATGTAGATAGATTTAACATAGCACCTACTGAATCTGTTTTTAATGATGGTAGTGTAGACGTAGACTTTCGTGTTGAGTCTAATGGTCAAGCAAATATGTTGTTTGTTGATGGTGGTAATAACCGAGTTGGTATTAATACAGGAAGTCCAGCTTCAGGTTATATGCTTCATGTTGGTGGTTCTTCAGGTGTCCACACTAAAGTAAAGATTGAAGCAACTACTGCTACTGGACAAGCAGAATTAGATTTATCGGCTGACACAGCAGGTGTTTCTTACCTTAATTTAGGCGATGAAGATGCGTATAATATTGGTCGTATAGGTTATTTCCATTCTGATAACTCAATGAGATTTAATACTAATTCATCAGAACGTCTGAGAATTGACAATGCAGGCAATATCTATTCTAATGTAACTGTAAACCCAGTATCTCAAAGTGGCACAACAACGACTGGACAAATCTTATTGGCTAATAGTTATGTTGCATTTGGAAGAGTTGGTGGTATTACTGCTTATTTTAATCGTCAACACAGTGATGGCGATGTAATAGCAATAAGACAAGATGGGTCAGATGAAGGTACTATATCAGTAAGTGGTACGACTGTTTCATATAATGCTTTTAGTGGTTCTCACTGGTCAAGACTTACAGATAATTCAAAACCTACAATATTAAAAGGCACAGTAATTGAAACCATTGATGAAATGTGTGATTGGTATCAAGCTAAATTTACTATACCTGCTACTACTAGCAAAGATGACGATGGAAACGAAATACAAGATACTCCTGAACAGACAATAAAAGATTCTATTGCCTTACCAAGTGGAAAAAAAGTAGGTGATACAATATCACATACATATGAGGGTGTGACTTATGACAATGCTGTTATTATAAAAGAAGGTGATAACAAACACCCTAAATGTAAAATATCAGATACAGCAGATAGTAAGATAATATATGGTGTTCATGCTGATTGGGATAATGATGACGATACAGTAAATGATATGTATGTCACTGCCGTTGGTACTCATGTAGTGAGAATAAACAAAGACGTAACAGTTTCAGCAGGTGACTTGCTTTCATCTAATGGTGATGGCACAGCTAAAGTACAAGATGATGACATCATAAGAAGCAAGACTATAGGTAAAGTATTAACAAACATTAAACAAGAAACATATAGTGACGGAAGCTATACTGTTCCTTGTGCATTATATTGTGGATAGGAGCATAAAATGGCAGTAACATGGACAATAGCATCAATGGATAGAGATATCACACAAGATGGCAAAGCTAATGTAGTAACGACTATTCATTGGAGAGCAAGTGTAACAGACAGTAATGGGAATAGTGGCTCATCATATGGCTCTGTAGGTGTAACATTGGGGTCAGGTGCTTTTGTAGCATATGCAGATATTACACATGATAAGGCTTTGGAGTGGTGTAAAGATGCTCTTGGTACTGATGAAGTTACAGCAATAGAAACAAGTATTGCTAATCAAATAGCAGAAATGAAAACACCAACAACAGCAAGTGGAGTATCGTGGTAATGACTGAACAAAAATCAAATATTCTTAGTATTGATGGGAAAGAATACCCAACAGATAATCTTAAAGATGAACAAAAGGTTTTAATTGACCAAATAACTATTTGCCAAAATGAAATTAATGAACTTTCAAAATTAATTAGAAAACTTGATATTTTTGAGATAGCTAAAAAAGATTATATTCAAAGGTTGTCAACATCTTTACAAAATGACGAAACTATAAAAACTATGGATAATTCTAAGGCGGGTTAAATGTCAAAACCAACTATGACAAGTTTACAAAGTGAAATTAATAGTTTGAAGGTTATTATGGAAGATTTGAGTTCCAGAACTCGTAGATTAGAAAATGGTCTTTATGCGGGTATGGGTTCAATAATCTTATTATTAATAGGTTTACTTGTGAGATAGCGAATGGAAATAATTACAGCTACCCTAACTGGTATTGCTCTTATTAAGAAATCGGTAGACTTTGTAAAACAAAATATTTCCACAGTAAACGATATAAAAGACATAGCCACACAAATTGATGGGTTCTTCACAGGTGAGGAACAAATGAATAAACGTCAAGGAAAAGGCATGTCTATAGCTGAACAATTTGGTTCGGTAGAAAGCACAGCTAGTGATTTTATTGATAGGAAACTTTTAGAAGAACAGCGGTATGAGTTAAAGTTACTTATAGATAATCGTTTTGGTCATGGAACGTGGGAGCAGATTTTATCAGAAAGATCAGAAAAGATTAAACAGGTAAAAGAAGCCAAAAGACAAGCCAAGATAAAAGCAAAAAAACAACAAGAAGAAATACTAGATGTAATTAAATGGGTTGCATTTGGATTTATAGGCATTGGGGTGACGTTTATACTGCTACTGATAGGGGTTAAAGCCTTTGCATATGAATATAAAAGCAAACAATTAACCAGACAACAAAAGCTAAATAATGGTACTACAATTCCACCAAAATTAACAACTTGCCGATTAAAAAAACAAAAGGTTTATAAGGATAAAATGGCTTGTATTTATGAGGGTGCTAATAAAAGATTTGATTTAGACTTTGCAGATATTAGAATTGGTTGTCCTAAACAATATAAATGTGAATATGATAAATTAAATAGTAAAGAACCCTCAATAGATCAAATTATGGAAAGTTTGAGGAGCATAGCAAAATGACTGCATTTATGTTAGCTTGTTATATGAATGGTGCTTTACAGGGTGCCATTTATTTTAAATCTGCGGTGGATTGCACCTTTTATTCAGAAGAATTAAGCGGTCAAAGATTTGATACACCTACAGGTAGTGAAGAATATAATTGTATGTGTAAATTAGTTCCAAGTGTTAACCCAGATAAAGTTAGGGTATATTGATGGAAAAAGATAAAAAAATAGTTAATTTAGATATAGGGCAAAATAGCTTTGAATTATCACTTAGAATTTTAGGAAATGAATTTGTTGCAATAAAGATTGGTTCAACAAACTTTTCTGGTAAACTTATAGCGGGTGGTATTTTATTATTGTTTTTTACTTTGGTTTTATTAGAGGGTTTTGGATTAAATGAGATTTTAATACAATGAATGTAGAAACTTTTTTAAAATGGAAAATATTACCAAGACTAATGATGTTAGCTAGTACAGTAATGTCGTGGAGATGTGCTGAATGGTTTATGGGTTTAGATACACCTACAGCTAGTCAATCAGCATTTGTTTCGGTTGTTATGGGTGTAATGACTGGTGTATTTGGTATTTGGATGGGACACGAACATAAAGGTGAAAAATAATGAACTTTGTTAAACTTAAACAAGATTTAATTAGAGAAGAAGGTTTAAAACATGAAATATACCGATGCAGTGAGGGTTATCCAACCGCAGGAGTCGGGCATTTAATAACAGAATGGGAAGAAGAATATTATAGTATGCCGATAGGTGCAAAAGTTCCAGAAGAGCAAGTTGATAAATGGTTTGAAGATGATTTATCCACAGCCGTAAATGATATGGCAAATTTTACCGAGGGATTTGTAGTAGATGAAAATGTAAAAGAATGTATTACACAAATGGCATTTCAATTAGGTTTACCAAGATTAAATAAATTCAAGAATTTTAAACAAGCATTAAAAGATGGGGATATAGCAAAGGCACAAGCTGAAATGAAAGATTCACTTTGGTATAGGCAAACCACTAACAGGGCTGAAAGATTAATAGAAAAAATGGGACAAAGCAGATGATTGCTAGTTTATTACCAGTTGCATCTAAATTATTAGGTAAATTTATTGAGGATAAGGACACAAAAAATAAACTTGCTCATGAAATAGCGACAATGGCAGAAAAACATGCACAGCAGATAGCATTAGAGCAAATAAAGGTAAATCAAGAAGAAGCAAAAGGTAATTGGTTTCAAAGTTCATGGAGACCTTTAATCGGTTGGATTTGTGGGTTATCACTTGCCATAAATTATATGGTCAGTCCTATGTTAGCGGGATTTGATATAATCATACCACAAGCTGATATGTCGGTCATGATGCCTTTATTATTTGGTATGTTGGGCATATCTGGAATGAGAAGTTTTGATAAATATAAAAAAACGGACACAAAAAAATGAGCAAATTTTATATGAAGTTATACGATATTTTTAATAGTATTGCGGGTTATTTCTGGAAAAAAGCATTACAACCAAGAAAAAAGGAGAATGAAGTGAAAAAAGGATTAACACCTAAACAAAAAAAATTGCCTAAAGGTTTACAGGAAGCTATCCTAAAAAAACAAAAGTCAACAAAGAAAAAGAAAGGAAAGTAAATGCCATATCATTACGGAAAAGGCAGTCATTCTAAGGGAATGAAGAAAAAGAAGAAGAATAAAAAAATGAAAATGAAGAAAAAAAAATAAATGGTTTTAGTAAAATCTATTAAAAAGTTTACTTCAAAGCTGAATAAAACTCAAAAAAAGGCTATGAATAAACACGCTAAGCATCATTCATTAAAACATATGAAAGAAATGGCTAAGGATTTACAAGATGGAAAAACTTTTGGACTTGCTCATAGACGAGCTTTTAAGAAAGTTGGTAAATGATTGGATTTACAACAACAGCTACTATTAGTGAATTAATAGACAAAAGACCTATGAGGAAAAGAAAAACTAGGACAAGAAAGAACAAGATGCCCTTTACAGGGCGATTAAAGGCGGTACAGAGACTTTTGCCCACTAGAAGTATAAAGTAATAGGCATTTCCTCAACACCTCACAGGAATGTTAATTTCAATGATTTTTTTTATTTGATCTAAACATTCGGTCAAACCCCCCTTGACTATAAAATGCGGTGTACCTAATACTTTTGACTGTACCGCCCACAACTTTTGATTATCTGATAATCTGCCTTTTTCATTTTTGAGTTCTATATAAAGTATGCGACCTTGTGGGTATTCAATAATTATGTCGGGGCAACCAGATTTTAACCCCATCTTTTTCATTTTAGCATGGTACCAAATAGACCTTTTACCCTCGTTGGGAACGTGGAAGTGTCTAAAAACATAAGTGTTGGATAATAAATTTAAATATTCATTACAAGCTATTTGAATGTCTGATTCTTTGGTAGTAGAGGGCAAACCCATGATTTACCCCCTACAAATACAATAAGTTTGGAGCATATTGTATATTTTTTTCCAAAAAATTTAACTTAACTTGGTGTTGCCTATGAAAACAACAATATATATATATCAGACAAAAAATATTTCTGCAACAATAATACATTAATGGTTTACTTTTATAAACCTACTTGATATGCTAGGTTAATATTAATAAATGGAGCATAAAAATGTATTATAACGAAGAAACTAAAAGACCCTATTCTGGTAAAAATATAGAAATTTTAGAATCAACTGGTTTTAAAGGTGGTTTTATGACTTTTAGACAAGCTATCAAATTAGGTTATAAAGTCCCAAAGGGAACTAAAGCGGTTGCTAAAATTATCAGACCTATGGAAGAATTTAAAGAGCAAAGCGATGGTTCTTCAAAGGTAGAAATGTCTGGAAGAAAGTTTCCAGTTTTTCATAAATCACAATTAGAGGCACAATCTCCACAATAGTGCTTTACTTTCTGTAACCTAGTTGATATGCTAGGTTATGGAAGTTAATAATAATAATAATAATAAGGATAATAAAATGCAAAATATAAATAACTCAGTCGAATATGACGAATATCTTAAAAGCTATGTAAATTATTTTATAGTAACTATTTTCAAAGGCAGGGGCAAATACTCTAAGGTTGCTTTTGAAACTCTTAATGGTGCAGTTACTTATAGGGATTCTGTAAAATCTGCTAACCCTACTGCTAGATGTATTGTATATGGTATCTCTCAGCCACCCCATACCACTCAACAAGTAACTATTGCGATGGGGGTTTAATTATGAAAATTAATAAAGAAAAAAAAGGACTTATCTTACTCGCTCTAAATACTAAAATGGCAGTTATCCAAGACCAAATAGATAATTTATATAAAATTGGTGGTGCTGAAAATTTAGAGCATAGGAAAAAAATGGTTCGTAAGTTTATTAAGTATAATGATTTGCTAATTGAGTTTGGTGGTTTCGGTTATACAAAAGAATCATTTAATAAAGTTCACAAAGGAGGTGGTTGGTCATGAACGATACAATTTATGAAATAAATAAACTTCAAAAAATTACAGATACTATTTCAAAAAATATTCCTTGGAATTTACAAGTTGCTTCTGCCCTTTCAGAATTAAGGGAACTTATTAACGAAAAACAAAAGCAATTATCAAAGTTTGAAATAGATAATATGTCATATGAACAATACGAAGAACATATGAAAGGGAGGGGATTCAATGATAGATAAATCAACTTCAATCGGTAATAGATACTTAGAATTAGATTACCAACATAAAAGAAATATTGATAGTTTTATTAATCAAATAGCATCACATCAAGGCACATATAAAATGGACAAAGCGATTATGATTGCTATTCATGATGCTATGGAAAAACTTTATAATAGTTATACAAAGGGAGATTCAAAATGATTGAAGAACCTAAAAAAATCGGAAACACCGAACTTTATAATGCAAGGGTTCTTAATATGGGTGTTGCCAAATATTATGGTTTGGTAAAAGAGTATGTTCAAATATTAACTGATACCAGAGAACTTAATAAAAAAGTAATAGAAAAAGGGGGAGAAGAGGCAGAACTTAATCTCTATTATTCAGTTAGATATAATTTAAATTTATTGGTCGCTGAAAAAATAAAGGAGTCAAATAATGGTTAGATTCCTTAAAGAGTATGGTGTTTATCTTTTAGAATTTATGGTCTTTGGGACTATAGGTTTTTGTTTAATAATGTTTATTTTATAAGGAGCAATAAATGAACAATCTTAAAGTAATTCCCTTTGTTATATTATTTGCGGTGGTAAGCGGTTGCTCAAGCACTCCAATAGTTGACTCAAGGGGTAAATCATCGGCAAATATTAAAGGCGATATGAACCGATATCACGATGACTTATTTACTTGTAAACATTTGGTAGCTGACCAAACAAATATGCTATGGAATGGGGGTAAAATAGTTTATAATATGTTACGTTTTAAAGTGTTATGGCTAAGTCCTAAAGCACAAACTAGGCAGGATTTAATTAATAATTGCCTAGAGGGGCGAGGCTATAGTGTTCTTAATAAATAATAATAAATTTGGAGTATAAAATGACGAATATAATAGATAAAATTTACGATAATACAAAAGATGGTGTTCCTAACTATTCAATAGATTTAATTGATGGGCGAAGATTATATTATAGAGGTATGGTTATGAATCCAATCCCTAGTTCTGGCGATGCGATTAATTATACCGAAGTAAATACTAAAACATCAGCTAATGGCAATCAATATACCAATATAAAAGATGTATCGGTTGCTTATAATCCAGATGGTCAAAATGATGCACCAAGTAACAATGCACCCCAAAGTTTAGGGAATGTTGTTAGTAATGCTAATTTTACACCTAGTAAACCCATGGGAAATAAAAACGATACCCAAAGATTAGATATATTTGTTACTGGGGTTGTTGGTCGTTCTATGGGGTCTGGTCATTTCTCGGTAAATGATATTGAAGCATTAACTAAAAATGCTGTAGATGCTTTTAATGAAAACCTTAAAAAATTATAAAAAACTATTTGCTGACTTTTGGGGGTATCACGAAACTGATATTCCCATTTGTTGGGGTTGTTATAGGCAACAGGCGGTAGACATACACCATTTAATACCTAAAGGCATGGGTGGGGTAAAAAATAATCGTTTAAATAGAATTGATAATTTATTTCCAGTTTGTAGGTCTTGCCATAATTTGGCTCATAAAGATAAATCTATAAATGAGGAATGGAGAGTTAAATTAAAAGAAAAAATATATCATAAAGAGTGGGAAAATTTACATGATAAAAAATGAGATACCATTAAATAAATATGTAATCCATTGTAAAGAAACAAAATACTACAATGTCACAATAAATGCCTTAAATTATGAGGTTGCTGAAAAAAAATGGCAGAATATAGCCAAAAAAAGGGATTATACAACATTACAAAATGATTTAGAAGTAATTAGTATAAGAGAAGAAAATGACTGATATATATGCTTTGCAGTTTGACCCAAATGTAATATCTCATCAGCAAGAGCAGTTAGGAATGCGTTTCGCTGACCTAGATACTGCGGTTGAATTAATGAAAAAAGAAGAAAAAATGATAATTGCAGAATTAACCATTTACTTCTCCCGACAAAAAAATTATAAAAATATGACGGAGTTAAACGGATTAATCTACTCCGATACTAAATTTAAGGACTATCTTGATAGATACGAGAGAACCCTTAAACAAAGGAATCAAGCCAAGATAAGGTTTGAAACCTTTAAAGCCTTCAGAGATGACTTAAGAACTAAAGTCGTTAATGAAAGGGAAATGGCAAAAAACTTATAGAAAGGAGTTTAAAATGTCACATCAAGGAGTTAATTTTAAATTAACACAAAATAAACAAATCTTAGAACACCTTAAAAAAGGTAATTCTATAACCCCCCTTACAGCTTTAAATTTATTCGGGTGCTTTAGGTTAAGTGCTAGAATATATAATTTAAGGCAAGATGGTCATGATATAATCAAAAGAACTATTACTTCAGATCATGGCGATAAACATTTTGCTGAATATACTCTTTTAAAACTAAAGGAGGGCGAATAATGTCAGATGAATTAATAACAGATTTAGATATTGCTGAAATTGAAAAAGCAAAAGAACAGGCAATTGCTAAGCATATGAGTGATATAAAAGTTATGAGCAAATTAATATTATCAATAAATGAATATATAATTAGGTTTGGCAGAACAAGTAATATTCACGATCAATTATTTGATTTAAAGGCTCAAGTTATTGTAAATAGAGAAAGTTTACAAAACTGGATTAAAAACATATGATTAAGCATTTTAAAAAATTTGATGATTATGGAAAGGGTTTACTTCCATTGTCATTTAGTCATCTTAATGAGTTCGCTTTTTATCGTGAAAGGTGGGCATTAAGAAGAATATTTGGCTATCAGTTCCCAACATCTGCACCCGCTATAAGAGGTCAAGTTGTAGAATCTGGTATTAATATGTTTTTAAATGGCATACCCATTGAAGAAGCAACTGAAAAAATGATTAGTGAATATGATGCTAATTGTTCAAATATAAATGACCCAAAAGTTGATGATGAAAGGAAAAATTTAATTCCTTTGTTAGAACTAGGGACTAAAACTTTTCAAGAATATGCTTATCGGTGGTCACTTCTAGAGTATCAAAAAAAAATTGAAGTAGATATAAATGGTATTCCGTTTATAGGTTATACTGACTTTCACTTTGAAGATAAAAATACTAAAGAAGATTTTTTTATTGATTTAAAAACCTCTAAAAATATGCCATCTAAAATAAGTATATCCCATGCTATGCAACAATCTATTTATCAAAAGGCAACTAATTCTAAGCAAATATTATGGTATCTTAAAAATCCTACGAAAACTAAAGATGCAGAATATATAGCTATGTCTCTTGATGATTATTCACAGCCTATGAAAATATGTGAACATATTGTTAAAGTTATGGGAAATTATTTAAAAAGTGTAAACACCCCAGAAGAAATTAGAGATTCTTTGGTACCCAATCCCGATAATTGGATTTGGAAAGAAGATACTGTTTTAAAGGCAAGAAAAGAAGTTTGGGGTTATTAACCAAAAAATCCCTTTGGGTTTCTGCTCAAAGGGGTTATAAGAAAATAAGTATATTATGGAGCATATAATGATTATAGACGAAAATTCAAAACCAAAAGAAAAATTAAAAGCATGGTATTTATTTACCGAAGATTTTATTGCGGGGACTCAGCACCTCTCTAACGAGCAGATAGGTGTGTATATTAGGTTGCTTTGCTTTAACTGGAATAAAAGGTGTAGAGGTTTACCAAGTAATAATATGGAACTTTATAGGATTGCTAATTGTTTTACTGATGATGAAAAGCAATCATGTAATCTAATAATAAAAGAGTTTTTTATTTA